>Ga0209728_1001020_pt1 | contig 18823 bp, 28 predicted proteins | sample RifGroD1_FD_183997 | JGI IMG/M metagenome (GOLD analysis project Ga0209728, IMG submission 183997) | Groundwater microbial communities from Rifle, Colorado, USA - Groundwater D1 (SPAdes) (version 2) | ecosystem: Environmental > Aquatic > Deep subsurface > Groundwater | place: Rifle, Colorado... | reverse complement strand
CAAATATTAAAAGATATAGATAAACTTGATAAAAAGTTTGCTAAATTAAATCAAGATAGAAAAATGTTAATGACTGCACTTCAAGCAGTATGTCCTCATAGTGAGTTTGCAGAGTATACCGATCACAACTATCCAAATGTGTATAGAGTTAGATATTGTAAACTATGTAAAAAGGATTTAATTTAAATGATAAGTTTTAAAAGGAAAAGAGGATAAATAAATGATTACAAACAAAGAAAACTATATCCTACAAGCAATGGATAAATTTAACTACAAATTAGTTGAAGAATTCATGAATGAATACAAACTATCTGAACCTGATGCCAGAAGGGGATTGGCAGAAATTTATTATTACAATGAATTTGAAATCGTTTAATCTATAAAATTTATTATCAAATAAAAGGAGGAAACACCATAGACATTCTGCTATACAACTCAAAAAATGAAGTAGTAACCGCATATACCTCTAACAATCCTAATTATCAAAACAACGATCAAATTACTATCAAAGGAAGCAATAAAAACTACAAAGTAGTTGATATAAATAAATATCATGTTATGGGAAGGGAACAGCATATAGCATTGGAATTGCAGGTTTTAAATAATAAATTACAAAATAATATTAAGGAGTGATTATCATAGATAAGGATGAAATGGTTTTTTGTATTAATTGTATAAATTATGAATCGTTAATTAAGAAACAAGCAACCTTTTTTGGTTGTAATACAGAATTATGCTCTCGATGCCCATGTTTTGGCTGTGATTGTTATGAACCAGAACTTAATAGGAAAATTCAAGATAGACCATTATTTGTAATTAAAAAATGGTAGGAAGTGATACCAATATGTATCAAAGTTGTCATATCATCAAATGTATTCATAATCAAGCAAATTCTATAGCGTTATGTTTGGGATTAGAAAAGTTGGATTATGATTATATGAATGTTTGTTGGTTAAATCAAGGTATAATTTGTAATAGTTTAAATTGTTTTAAATACAAAATATTTAGTAAAGTAAAGTGAAATAAGTAATAGGAAATATAGCTCTTATTTCACTTTAGGTAATGTTTATGAAATAAAAATTAAAGATAATGGTCTATGCTATAGAAAAGTAGGTGAATTTATAAATGGCAAAATATAAAACATCAACATACGTTTTAACGCTTCGCCTAAAATATACAACTTCTGATAAATCGGCAATAGATAAATACTTTGAATTATCTAGAAGATTATATAATGCAATCCTTGGTGAGACATTAAAAAGATTTAATTTAATGCGTGAAAGCAAACAATATCAACAAGCAAGAAAAGAAACAGACAAAATATTAAAACGAGAATTATTTAGGGAAACTGAAATTAAATATGGTTTTAGACAGTATGACATAAGTAAATTTGCCACCAAACTTATGATTAACGAATATAGAGGTTTAAAAGGACATATTAAAGATACGTTAGTTAAAAGAGCATACAATGCTGTTGATAAAATGAGATTTGGAAATGCTAGGCGAGTTAATTTTGTAAGATATGGTGAAATGAACTCCGTTGAAGGGGCAGACGACATATCAGGAATTAAATACAGGGATGGCAATATAATTTATAACAAACTTAAAATACCTGCAATAATTAATAATAACGATCTTTATGCTCAGAAAGCAATTCAAGATAGAATTAAATATTGTAGATTATTAAAGAAAGACATTAAAGGTAAAGAATATTATTATGTTCAATTGATTTTAGAAGGAATCCCTCCCAAAAAGATTAATAAAAAAACTGGAGAAATTAATTTATATATTACTCAAGGGGACGTTGGAATTGATATTGGAACTCAAACTGTAGCATATTGTTCTAATACAAAAGTTAAATTATTAGAATTAGCTCCAGAAGTTGAAAATATTGAAAAGCAGAAAAGAGTATTACAAAGAAAAATGGATAGGAGTAAACGTGCTACCAATCCTAATAAATTCAATAATAATGGAACAATAATTAAAGGCAATCGAGATAAATGGATTAAATCAAATCACTATGTTTTACTTCAAACTGAATTAAAATGTTTACAACAAAAACAAGCCGATATAAGAAAACAATCTCATAGTAAATTAGCTAATCATATTTTAAAACTTGGAGATAAATTTTATGTAGAAAAAATGAATTTTTCTGGTTTACAAAAGAGAAGTAAGAAAACTACTAAGAATAAGAATGGCAAATTTAACAAGAAAAAGCGATTTGGTAAGAGTTTAGCAAATAAAGCTCCTTCTATGCTAATTGAAATTATTAATAGAAAGTTAAAATATTTTGGTACTGGGATTAAGAAAATAAACACTTATACCGTAAAAGCCAGTCAATATAACCATATTAATGACACTTATACAAAGAAGGATTTATCAGAACGATGGAATGTTTTTAATATTGATGATGATAAAGTCAAAATTCAAAGAGATTTATACTCTAGTTTTTTAATTATGAATGTCAATAATTTAGCAGATACAATTGATAGGAATAAATGCTTTGATAGGTTTGAAGGATTTAAATTATTACATGACATTGAAATAGAAAGATTAAAAAATTGTGGAAATGAATTAATTAGCAGTATGGGAATTTAGTTATTATAAAATGTTTAAGGTTTAGAATCGAGCCTTACACTATCGTTAATTATCTCATTGGAGATATTGATAGTAAAAGTCTATGGATAATTAACTCAATGACTAAGATGTTGTAAAATACAGATGAGTATTATGCCTGTAAATGAGAACTTAGAGACGAATTAATTGAAGTAGAACCTGTCGAGCGATTGCTCGTGCAGAGGTTCATGTTATGAAGTAGAAATGCTTTGTGAGCCACAGAATGGAGTATAGGATGAGTTAGAATTTTGTTAGGGTGGAATTGTGTTGAGGATTGATTTATGAAGCCTTATATATGGCAAATTAGAGGAGGAATACATAATGTCTAGTCTATTATTAAATATGAATATAAAAGTTACAGAAGTTGATGAAGTAATGAGTATCGCAAAATGTGCGTTTGATCTTGTTGATCAAATTGAATTAAGTGATTTCAGAGATGAATCTGGACATAAATTAAAAATGAATGATTCTTATGTAAAATTAAAGGAATCTATTCATGTCTTTAATGATTTATTAGAAAAATGTAATAAATATGAATTTGTGGATATGAGTAAATAAATTTTGAATTGGAGGATGATACATATGAAAGAATTTGATTTAGAGTGGTTTAATTCAAAGACATTGAACAAACAAATCTCAATTGAATCAGTACATACAGAAGATGGATTACTTGGAATAAAGTTAATTAATTTAATTATAAATGATTGTGAAATAGAATATTCTAAATGGGGAAGATGTTATATATTAAAAATCAATGATGGATTTATGCAAATATATTTTAGTGAATGTAAACAAAGTCAAGAAAATGGGGGTAGTCATATATTGCAAATGTTCAGGGAAAATGAATTAGTAGTTGATATTTTATTGCCAGAAGGGGATAATTGGGAAGATGATAGGGAAGTAGGGTTTGTTCAGTATTGATTATTAAATTGACTTTGTGTATAAAATAATATATAATATTATTAGTTGAAATACATATTAAATAAATTGTAGAGGAGGTGAAAATTATAGCAAAAGGTAGTAAAAGTTTATTAAGTCAAACATCAAGTAAATCTAAGAAAGTAGATAAATACAATGAAGTATCATCCATAGTAAAAGAATATGAATTTAATATAGATGATAGAGTTGTATTTTTAGGATTGGTTAGTGACTATAGGGGTTTAGAATGTAAAATTATAAAAAGAACTATGAAAAAGAAGACAACAGATTATTATTCTGTAAAATTCGATGATGGAAATGTAATTGAATCTGTTGTTTATGGGTTTTTAAGAACTCCTGAACAATATGAATTAGAGATAGAAGAGCAAAAAAATAAAAACGAAGATGATCATAGTGACTTACCTGAAATTGAGTTAGAAATGATTAAGAATGGCATAGAGAGTCATAAAAATTATCATGCTTGCCTTTCACCATTAAATTTCCACTATATGGATTGTGATTCCTGTACTTATAAGTCAAAATGTGTATACGAGAACAAATTTGATTATAAAAAAGCTAAATTTAATTAAGAGAGGAAGATACTATTGAGAATTGAAAATGTTAAAGTATATGACTTAGAAGAGTGCATAAAGGCCTCTAAATATCCTATGGCTATAAATACCTCAGACTGCAATTCTGACATCACACAGACAGTTTTAGCGTTAGGAAATAGTGATAGAGGAAGTGGGCATGATCAGATGCTTACTGGAATTCGCGTGGCTTTTGATTTAACTTTTACAAATAAAGCATGGGTAGAACTAGAAAGATATAGGTTTATTGAATTTGTTAGTAGTCAATCTACAATGCATAGAATTTCTAAATTTGATTTAAAAGAACAATATAATGAATATGTTGACTTAAGAATGATCGACATTATGGAAGAACTGAAGGATACATATAATAGAACTCAAGACAAAGAGGATTATTTAAGATTGCTTTATTCTAATCCGGCAGGGTTTGAATTGACTGCTAGACTTACTACAAATTATCGTTCTTTGAAAGGGGTTTATCCCCAAAGAAAAGGACATCGTTTACCTGAATGGAGAGAGTTTTGTGAGTGGATTACTACTTTGCCAATGTTTAACGAATTATGCTTAGGAGGCGAGATGTAATTGAAGAAAACAATTATTAATAAAGAGTGGTTAGAAGAACAACTTAAATTACATAAAAGTTTAAAGGCAATATCTAAGATAATTGGCTGTTCCCAAGATGCCGTAAAAAGAAGTGCGATTGATTATAATGTACTTCACTTATGGAACAAAAAAGGAGTCCCATTAATATCAAAAGAAGAACTTGAAGAATACAATAATAACAAAATATCACAAGGTAAGATTGCAAAAATTTTCAACGTTTCACAAGGACATATAAGTGATTTATTTATAAAATACAATATAAATTCATATAAAACAGTTAATAAGTTAAATGATCTTACTGGGAGAATTTTCGATAGGTGGACTGTAATAAGAAGATCAGAAAATAGATATAATAAAACATTTTGGTTATGCGAATGCAATTGTAATAAAAAGACAAAACGAGACGTATCTGGTTCAGATTTAATCGCAGGAAAATCAACAAGTTGTGGTTGTATTAGTGAAGAAAAGAGCATTATATTATTTAAATCAATGAGTAAACATAATATGTGTGGTACAAAGTTATATGGTAAATGGTCTTCTATGAAAGATAGATGTTTGAATCCAAATAATCCAGCATATATAAATTATGGCGGTAGAGGTATTTCTATATGTGATTCTTGGTTAAATGAGGAGAATGGATTTATTAATTTTTATAATGATTTAAACGATTCCTACATTAAACATTGTGAAGAATACGGAGCAGAAGAAACAACGATTGACAGAATTGATAACGATGGTAACTATTGTGTAGAAAATATTAGATGGGCTACAGTTTTAGAACAAAATCAAAATAAAAGAGGTGTATATAATTGATCTTATTAGTGGGAGAATCTGCTAGTGGTAAATCAACTATAGAAAAACAATTAGTAAATTACGGATATTCAAAAATAGTAAGCTATACTACAAGACCAATGAGAGAAGGAGAGGTTGACGGAATAGATTATCACTATATATCAGAAGAAGATTTTTTATATCATTTAAAAATTAATTTCTTTGCAGAATATACAGTTTATAATGGATGGTATTATGGAATTGCTCATGAAGATTGTTTAGATAACTCAATAGTAGTTGTAGAACCACACGGTTTTAGACAATTATTAAAGATTCCAAACTTACATATTAAATCATTCTATATTCAAGTCCCTGAACGTGTAAGATTAAAGCGTATGGTAGATAGGGGAGATAATCTTATGGAGGTATTTAGGAGAATATTTTCAGATCAAGGATTATTCCAATTCATTGATAAAGAAGTGGATTATGTTGTACAAAATATTGCTATTAATGATTGCCTTCAAGAAGTATTAAATAAAATAAAAGGAGAGATTTAATACATGAATAATAAATTCACTGTCTATATTGCCGGAAAAATGAGTGGCCTGACACTAGAGGAAATGAATTCTTGGAGATTAAAAACAGAAAGATTACTAAGAATATCTTCTGATAATCAAATACACACAATAAATCCTGTGGATCACTATAATTTTGAGATGAATCCAAATACATATACTGAATCAGAGGTTAAAAAATTTGACCTACATATGGTAAAAAGAAGTGATTTAACTATAGTCAATCTTGATTTCTCTGATAGCATTGGTACTGCGATGGAAATTTGTATGGCACACGACGTATGGGATAAACCAGTAATTGGATTTGGTAAGAATAAAAGTCATCCTTGGATGGAATTGTGTATCACGAAAAGATGTGAAACTTTAGAAGAAGCTGTGAGATATATAGTTGATTATTACTTGCCTAATATGTAATTAAAAATAAAATAAAATATAAAAAGAAAGGAATAAAATATATGAGAAATAGAAAATTATATATCCCAGAATCGTGCCGGAAGTGTGATAGGGAAAGTTCATGTACCTACCCCTGTGAGGACGCTTATAATGAATTTAAAATGCAAAATCCCAATAATAAAGAAAATTCACTTTGTAATGAAAAGTACAATCAGCCTGTAGCAAGGGTTTCAGAGGATGATACATACGATAAAACAACACTTTTATGTGGTTGTGAAAAAGATGAAAATAATATAGAAGATTTCTTAGAATTTAGCGTTGAAAATGTTGAGTGGTTGAGAGTTTGTAATAACCAAATTCAATATACGGAATTGCTAGATAAAAATGCTTTCGATGAATATTTTAAATTTGAAAATGATAAATATTGTGAAGAGAATGGTTTGTGTACAGTTTGCAGAAATCCTTTAGAAAAGTTTGATAGTTACGAAGAGGTTAGTGGCAGTAGACAATTAGTAGAAATAGATTTTAGATGTAGATATGGATGCAATTAAAATTAAATTAAAGAATAATATAAACAATGAAAGAAGGAATATTAATAATGGCAAAGATTAAACAAATCGGTGGAAATCCTAAAGAGATATCTCATGATGCAAAAGATGTCTTAATATGGATTAAATGCTTAGAAAATAAATCACATCCATCTTATCTAATTACACCATATGCTTTTTCACAAATAGGATTAAGATGTCCTTTATGTGAAGGTAGAAAACCTATCGCCCCTTATCAAGTTAGATTTGGTGTCAAAATGAACGATGATGATAGTCAAGCAGGTGTTTTTGGAAAACCTGAATATTTCACAACAATACAAGAAGCAAAAGATGAAGTAAATAGAACTTTTATTACTGCCATTAAAAAAATGTTTCCTGATGCAGAATGTGGTGAATTAATTATGGTTAGTGATTTAAAATGTGAATGTGGATGTAATTATGAATCTGCTAAGTATGAGGATGGGACTGAGTTGATTGGTAGAATGGATGTAGAATTTGAGGGAGGAGAGGGATATATTGAGATTATTAAGGGTTGATTTGTAAGGATGCTGAAAGGCATCCTTTAATCTAATTATAATAGGAGGAAATAAATTGTATATTTACAGATATTTAAATACAAATGGAAAAATAATTTATGTTGGTAAAACTCAAAATATAAATAATAGACAATCACAACATTTTGGTTCTACTGGTCATCTTCCACACGAATGTTATGCTGAAGTAGAGAAAATTGAATACATAAAATCACCTACTAAAATTGATATGGATATTAAAGAATTATACTATATTAATAAATGGAAACCAAAATATAATATAATTAATAAACAAAAAGAAGAATTAAGTTTGTTAATTGACGAAAGTGAAGATATTTGGATTGTTTTCAATACCAAAGCTGAAAAGTACAAGCAACTTATTAATTTAAATGGCGAAAAGTTCACTTTTGAAGTCCCAATAAAACAAGAATTATTTTCAAAAAGATTAGTGGCTAATGTAACTCCGTCTCAAAAGGCTTTTGTCCAACAAATAAGTAAAAAATTTGAGAATGAAAGTAGTTTTGTACGCTTCATGATTGATAGATTTATCGAAGATATTGACCTTAAGGACTAAACGAATATTCTTTTTCAAACGATCAACCATAAAACCTTTCATAGTATTCTTTTCTATTTTGTCTTCCCTCAAATACATTAGTTTTTTTCTTATTTGATGTATATAATACGACCAATCCTGCTTTACTTTGCCGGATACTACTCACAACAAAACCAAATTCACTCTTCTTAATTTTACCTTGTCTAATCTTTTCATCTACTATTTTCAAAGCATAATCTAATTGATTAGGACTAGAATTCTCTTGCTTTGTAATCTTGAGATATTCCTGCCCTCTAGGACTATCAACATCGATTCCATTATCTCCAAGCACTTTGATAATTGCTAATGTTTCATCATTATCTCTAACAATTTCATTTTTACATACGTAATTAGTATTAAGTAATTCTTCTTTGTGCGACATGTTTGTCACCCCTGTTGATAAAAAAAATGATGGCAATTTCACTACCGTTGGTAACTTTTCCTTCTTAATTGGCACAAGAGTATATAAATTACTCGTAATATGCCTCTGTAAGCTTCTAATACATCCGGCCTTAACTAATTCACTAATATACCTCTGAACGCTTCTTATAGAGCAACGTAGAGCCTGAGATAAATACTGTTGACTTGGAAATATAGTTTTCTTCTTGCCAAATGCCATACTTTTCATTTTCATATATAGAACTATCGCGCCATTAGACAAATCAAATTCTGCTGCACGATCCCAAATTTCATTTTCAAAAACAGTAAAATTGCCCTCAAAAAATTGATTTTGTTTGTTCTGTAAAACTTCCATTACTTATCACTCATTTCTAGCATTTTTACATAGCGATGCTAGACATAAGACCTATAAATGTGATAGAATAAAACAAATAGAAGTTTCCGATTCGGAGCATAAGATTTCCTTGTTTCTATTACATTTATATCCTCTAGTCTGGGCCTCTTAGTATGCAAGTTTGGTCGCGAACGTACTAAGAGGTTTTGCTATGCCTTTTTACATGATATTCTTCTCAATAACTTAATTTTATCCACATGTTGATAAGTTTCACTAATCTAATTCCTTGTGGATAAACTCACACCATTAGTCTACTATATTCGCTAAAATTTGCAATCAAAATAATATATGCCCATATCCTCATATACATACAAGAGTATGTGTACATGAAAGGATATGGGCATATCTATTTATAATCATATGTGTTTGTAATCATATATTTCTATGAGGATATGGGTTTATGTATATATCTAACTATCCATACAAACGCATATATGCATATGTTGTTATGAACATAAATGTCTAGGCACATAAACCCATATGAAGCTATATTTATGTGTACGTGTGTGTATATGGATATATGATGATATGTTTTTATGTGTATAGACATATGGGCACTTATGCGCTTATGTGGTTGAGTGCATATAAGTATAGATATTTATGAGTTTGTAAGTATGTGAGTTTAAACATTTATACATCTAAATATATATGTGACTGTATGCATAAAATCATATGCGCTTAAACATCTAAACATATATATATTTATAATCATAAAAACATAGATATACAATCATATAGAAATATAAACGCATAAACATCTATAAATCTATGGGTTTATGTGTAGTATAAAATGATTAGAGGTCACATAACACAATCTAAAGAACTTATTATGATTCATAGTCTACCACACCACAATAAAGACAAATGCCCTGAGATAGTGTTTATTTTCTATCTGAGAGCATTTGTCTTTATTCATCCTCCATAATGTTAAATTCTTTACGAAATTCACGAAAAACAAATTCTGATATTTGTTCTCCACTAGTAATAGTATTAACTAATTTATGCCTATATTTTTCATAAAAATACTGACTAATTTTTATCAGTTCCTCTGCAACCGTGGCCTGATAATGGTTTTGAATTTCTCCATATTTTAATTCTCTTGACGCACTGTCAATATACTGGACAATCTTTTTATCAATAATATAACTTGTTCTAGTTTTGTCTTTTGATTTTGTTAAAACTAACCTCTTGGGGCCAGGGATAATTGGAGGAGGTATCTTTTCTACAGTTGGTTCTATAGGTGATGTTGGGATTATTTCAACTGAAGTTTTAATAGAAACCTCTTTAGGAATGTCTTTAGATATAGGTTTAGGAATGTCTTTAGTTTCAGTCTTTACGGCCTCACGCATATTATTGTTTTTTGTTTTACTATTTTGTTTGCCTGGAATGGGAAGTATCACAGCAGGATCAAACAATTTTTGGTCAGACAAGACTTAATACCTCCTCTGCCAAAAGATCAAAGTCTTCTGACCCCGTGCTTGATGGTGCTAATTCTCCAATGAGCAAATGCTTTTCTGGACAATCCATTAATTGACTGCAAACTCTAATAGGATTAGACGCAAGTTTGTTTGGATAAACCTCCTTTACAACATCTAATGCTTTATCAACCCTACTCCTCATACGCCTGTCCAACATATTAGCAATAATAAGACCAATATTCATATAGTGATAAACACCTTCAGGATCATATTCTTTTAAAAGGTCTATATTTGCATTTACTTCATCAATTGTTTGTTGAATTTGTGCTACACCATTAACACTAAAAAAATCGCAGATCAGAGGGATAAAAGTAGTATGTGCTGCTAATAAGGCATTTAGATGTAATATGGAGTGAGAAGGACTAGAATCAAAAAATATATAATCATATTGCTTAAAAAATGATTTGTTTTCTTCCATTATATTTCTTAGAATCAATCCCGATCCACCTTCAATTCCTTTTTCCATTACGAATTTAGCAAGCATCCTATTCCCTTGTATTAAATCAAAATTATCCCTTACTCTAATTATTGCCTTATCTGGGGTTGCAGTTTGATATAAAACATCTGACATTGATGGAATTTTACTTATATAATCCTGTACCCCAAAAAATAAACCTGTATTATTCTGACTATCTAAGTCCATCACTAATATTTTCTTACCTTTTTTAGCTAGTGATGCTGAAAGATTAAGGGCAATAGTGCTTTTACCGACCCCACCTTTATGCGCCACAATCGCGACGATACGAGGAATAGACTTATGAAAAATACTTTGTTTTTGTTTAGAAGTTTTCTTTGTTTTGTTTAAAATACCCATGTAAAAACATCTTCCTCTCATCATTCGTATTTGTCAAAAAACTCTTCCAATGCTTTGTTTACAAGTCTAGATTCACTGATTTTGTATTTATCTTTAAAGTTAGCCAATTTATGAAGGTTATCTAAGTTGATATATAGTCCTTTTAACTTTGTCAGGACAGAAGACCTTGTTGATGGCATATCTAAACTTTTCTTACTCATAATATCTGTGTTCATAAAACCCTCCTAGTATTAATGTTAATGTTAACATTCTACATTAAAGGCCGAAACTCCTTTATTTGTGGAAAATATTTTTATGTATTCAATTGACATTCTGAATATCATCAAATATACTTAATTCAATAGTAGGTTTACCAAAATTTAAAAGTAAACCTTAGTAAACCCTGCACAAATAAAGGGTTCAAGGTTTACCTGAAGGAGTGTATTGCAATGGCAGATGATACATGGAGTGTAAAAGCAACTAGTCAAACAAAGACAGATGTCGAAAAACTAATTGATCAGTCTGGTCTCAACAATAAAGAATTCTTTGAAAAAATGGTTCTCCATTATCGTAACAGTCAACTCCAGGGTAGTGAGGCAGAAAAATCTCAAGATATCCAACAGGTTGCTTATCATCTTGATAAAATTAAAACTTCCTTTATCTCAGTAATTGAAAAAGGATTTATCTTACAAGCAAGCTATAATGAAAGTTTAGAGACGGAATCTCAAACCCATAAGCAAATTACCGATGAAATCCAAAGACAAAAAGTTCAAGCAGAAATTGAAAGAGATAAGGCAAAACAAGAGACCGTAGATGCAAGTAAAATATTATCTGACATCGCTGTAAGAAATGAGGAACTTGAGAGCAGTAACAAAACCCACAGAATAACTATTGATTTACTAGAGCAGAAATTAAATCAATTAGAATCTAGAATTGAAAAATCATTAATTATCGAAGAAGATAATCAGAGACTTACTGATGAGAATATTGTAAAATCTAAAAACATTGACTCTTTGAAACAGGGTTATGATGAATTACAAAGAGAGTCAAATATAACCATTGAAAGTCACAAAAAAGAATTGACACAGGCATATTTATTATTAGAAAACGAAAGAAAAGAATCATTAAAATCTGTTGAACAACTTAAACAAATTCATCAACTAGAAATGGGTATGGCTATCATTGAAGCAGAAAAGAAAATGTTAGAATCTATCCAAATAATTAAAGATGAATATAGTTCTAAAATTGATATCTTAACAAATAAAAATCAAGAATTAATTGAGAAGAATCATGCTTTAGAAATGAGAATTAAATCAGAGATAGAATAATAATTAAATTGTAGTCTCATTTAACTATTATTTATATAAATTATAAAAAAATGTAGAGACCCTAAGAAAATGGATAGGGGGTTTCTGCATTTTTATTTTTTAGGTATTTTATTATATTATAAAATTATAATTTATCAATAATTTAATGTTACATAATAAAGTTGTGTCACATTCATCAAATATAAACAAATCCAGTTATACCAAGGGCTGTAGGGTTTATTTTATCAATAGATTATCTTACTTCAATTTTAAATGTTACATAAACAAGCTAAAAACTATGTTATGGCACATTGAAAATTAAATCATAATCCAGCCTTGCATCTTCATATAATTTGTAATACAATCGTAAGACAGTGTAACACAAATGTATTACAAGAATGGGGGAGTAAAAATGTTATTCTTAGACTGTGGCAATAGCTATGTAAAAGCACTAAATTCAAAAGGAAAGGAATTAAAAATTTTATCCGTCATAGGTAAATATCAAGATTCATTTACTGAAAAAAAGATGTGGGTAATTGACGATCATTATATTGGCGAAGATGCAATACTTCATGGTTATGCTCAAGACTATTCTCTTGAAGGAATTAAAACGGAGCAATCTACATTCAAGGTTCTTACCAAATATACTTTATGTAATTATAAAAATGAGGATAAAGTAGTTTTTCTTTTTCCATTTGAATCTTATTTTACTGAGAAGAAGCGAATTGTTGATATGTTTTCACATGACATGGATATTAACTATAAGATTGGAGATATTGAATATACTCATATTTTTAAACCACTATTAATTAAAGCATTACCTCAAGGATATTGTTCGTCTATGGACTATTTTTTAGACGATGAAGGTAAGACAAAAGAAGAAATTCCTAATGTTACTTTGATAGTTGATGTAGGTATGGGAACAGTCAATTTAATTTATCTACTTAGAGGCGAAATAGTTAGAGAACTTTGTAAAACTACAAGCAATGGCATGTGGCAAATTTATAAACGTGCCGGAAGGAAAATATATGAAGTAGATTTGTATGACGGGTATAATTCATTAGCACATTTATACCAAGATGTAGCAACGTTAATTAAAGCAGATATATCTACTTTTTATGACTTAAAGAAAATAGATAAAATAATCATTACTGGTGGAGGAGGTACTGCTATATATCATTTTTTACCTTACACAAACAAGATTTTGCATAAAGGTCAATTCTCAAATGTTAGAGGGGCAGAAAAGTTGGTGAAAAATCTATCATGGGGGAAATCAGAAACTTTAGAGACGATGCCATCTTAAAACCTTTATTAGATGCAATTCCAAAAAATAAAAGAAGCAAAGTAATTAGAAGAGCATTGTATAATTACTTTTTTGAAGGCGAAAATAAGGTAATGTTAGAGGACGAAGAGGAAAGTTATATAAATGGCTTTACTAAAATGAATGAAATTGGAACTGAGGATAAGTTAGAAGCAAAACCAGTAAAAGAAATCAATTTTAATATGTTCGATGATTAATTTATATCAATTTTTAGTCCTGAGAAATCAGGGCTTTTTCTTTGTCTCAAATCAAATTTAATTCCCACAAACTACCACACATACTTGACAAACAATCTCTAATAAAGATTAAACATATCAACACCAAGCAAAGGAGGTTGCAACATTGATTACCGACAAACTCAATAAATCAGAAATCAAAGTTCTTCAAGTTCTTCAGGAATCAAATATCACTAATGATATGAATGCTATGAAAATATCAACGTTGTCAGAGAAAACTGGTTTAAGTTATTTTATCGTTAGGAATATTATCAAATCATTTTATATTGCTAATATTTGTAAAAAAGGACGAAAGGAGGGAAATGGAGAGACATTTTATTTGCATGAAGGAGTTGAAATGATTGAAACAAAAACTTGAATGGATTCCTGAGAGCATTGTATATTGTGAAAATCGAGAATGTTTCCTGTGGAGATCATTAGAATTTTATGCTATTGGAGTTTTATGGAAGAAAACTAAAGGGAGAAAAGATTTTCAATTAAGATGGATGCCTTGGATAAGTGATGAACTTGAGAAAATTAGTGATGAAGTTTATTTTAAAAGGGGGAATTATAATGACGAGAATTGACAAAATCTTAAAAAGAAAACCATTTATAGTTCCTAGTGAATGTCCAGAATGTAACTCTAAAAATATTATGGGATATGCTCAAGTTGTTACTCACGCTTATATTAATTTAAATGATATGAGCATTGATGAAATTGATTCTAGTAGTGATGTTGAATTAGATGATAATGATCCTAGACATTGGGATTACCATTGTAGAGACTGTGAAAATGAGTGGGATGATTATGATCAAGGGAAGGAGGAATGATTATGAAAATTCGCTTATCAATAATGGTTAATAAAGGTCGTAGAATCCATGATATTGTTAATTATTTGGAATTTGATAATGTTGATGATTTTGCTGATTATAAGAGGGAATTTTATGAGGATTTAATGGATAGAGGTTGGAGAAAGGTTTATATGAGTGCAAATCAATGTTATAAAGGCAATTTGGTTTTGACTCCTTATTTTATAAGGGAATGATGTTTTTCGAATAGAGACAAGAATTAAATTTAGGAGGAATTATTAATGAGTTTTACAGTTAAAGTTATTCAAGAAGCTCTAATGATAATATCTTTATGCTATGTTACTAAAACAGGGTTTCAGTTTATGTTATCAAAATCAGAAAACCAAAAGACATTGAAGTGGTTGGCAAAGAAAATGGGGTGTGTTTACGCATTTTATGGAATTGGTATGATTATTACTAGTATTTTAGGGAGAATCAAATTTTAGGAGGACGAGATTTATGAAAAAATTAATTTCAAGTGTAATCAATAAAAACATGAATATGGTTAAAGTTATTTTGATTTAACTAGGAAATATATCTATTCTTAACTTTGGAGATACTTTACGACATTCTGATAATGTTTATGCTATAAATTTAGGTTATGGAGTTTCTTTGATTGGAGTAATATTTACTGGATATTTTGTTTATAAAGCAACTCCTATTATGGTCAAAGAATTTAAATTAAGATGGAATACCAGGTAAAATCGCAAAAAAATAATCCCCAATAAGGGGATTTGGTAAAGGGTAGACTCTAGTCAAGTTTCATCCTCCATGAAATGCTTCATGTTCAATGAATATGCGTGGGTTGTTTGAATTATGCTAGTACACGATTAAAATAATCCACTACCAATATTTACTATCTGAATTATTGAATATCCGAAACCTACTAGACCTGTAAAAACTACTCCTACTCCTAAAATCATATTAATTACCTCCTTCAAATTTTCAATTATTTTTTTACTTAATAAATTTGAATTATTGCGTTGAACTTTGATAATTGTAGTTTGTCCATGTGGAAAAAGTTTATACATGAAAGGAAGTATTAATTTATGAAAATTTTAGAGACTTTATTGAATATTGCTTCATACGCATTATTAGCGATGATATCCGTCACACTTGTTAAATTAGGCGTTAAGATTTATAGACTCAAAAGGAGGTAGAATTCATGCTTGTTGAAGCATTTAGAACATCTATATTTCCTTATCTTGTGGAAATAGCAGTCATAATGTTCGTTTATAGTTTATGTGGTCTTGGATATACAATGTTCCGCAGACCAGACTTTCAAATGCTTATTGATAAATTAAAAGGTTATATATTTGCATACATGTTAGTTAAAGGAGCGTTTGTTATTGTGAATTTCATTGATAAAGTTATCGACAAGGTAAAATAGGAGGTTTTAATTATGGCAGGTTTTTTGAAAGATTTATTTGTACCAGATCCAAATTTTGATACAATTCCAGAAAGTAATTTCATTGAAAGAAGTATCAGTAATGGAATTGAAAGAGGATTTGGTAAAGTAGGAGACAACATCATAAATGCAGGGAAAATTAAATCTCAAAATATGGCACTTCATTTACCTGATTTGGCAGGAGTAATTTTAATGACTTACTTAATTTATATAGGATACAAATCATTTATTAAACGAGAAGTTCCAGACTTTTCAAATGTTTATACTTCAATCATGATATATACCATATTTAGATTATTTTGGAAAGTAATATTGCATATATAAAGGAGTGAGAGTTATGCAACAAAAATCACTAATCAAAATCAAAAGTAAAGAATTGCTCCGTACAGATTCATTTGAATATGAAACTTATACTATTGCTCCTTCTAGATTTAATATTGAATCATCTAAAAGTTTTGAAGAAATCTTAAATACAATGACTGCAATTACAGAAGATAAATTAAAATTTGACCATCTTTCAAAATCTATAGTATATAGTAAACCTGCACCGTTTTATTATGAAATTTTATATGAAGGAAAAACTTCAATAAAATTTAATTATGCTATTCCTAATAAACACAGCAAAGTATTAGTCAATAAAATTGATCGTATATTTAGAACTTCCTCAGTAAAAAAATGTGAAAATGATTACTTCTCTAGATTTATAAACAAATATTATTGCGAATTTCAACAGTCTAAACATTTCATGTATTCATTAAATAGTGATTATAGAGAAGGTGGTTTATTGGATGGAATAATGAGTGTTCTAAATAATATCCAAGATGATGATTCTGTACTTTTACAAATTGGAATTTATCCATTACATGAAAGCAAATGGAAAGAAAAATGGAAAGTTGCAAATGTGAAACAAAAAGCAGGAGAAGAATTAATTGTTCACACTAATCCAATTAATTTTGTATTGGATAGCTTTTTTAATTTATCTGAGAGTTTTCTAGATGTGTTTGATCATGTGATGGGAGTAGATACTAAGACAAATGAAAAAGTGCAAAAACAAATGGATAAAATGGGAAAATGGAAAGATTCACATATGACAACTCAAAAAATCAATTTCAATGGTTATGAAGTCCAAATTAGAGTTTATTGTACAAGCGAATATAGAACTAAATATTATGGAAGAATTTTTGATTCTGTATTTAAAATCCTTGACGCTGACCAAGAACTTGAATTAGGTAAAATTAAACAACATAAAAGTAAACAAAGAGAATTTGGAATGCAATTTAGTAAACAAATTTGGAGTACAAAGGAATTAGCACATGTATTTCGACTTCCTGATCGTAGAATGCAAATGGATTATAAAGAAAGTTTAAATTCAATTGATATTGTAGAAACTGATATTCCTAAAGAGTTGCAAAAAGGACAGATTATTATTGGAGATAGCACTTATAAAGGAAATATAATCCCTGTATTTTGGAACACAAAGGACTATGCAATGGCAACACAACATAAGGTTATTATTGGTTTGCAAAGAACAGGAAAGAGTTCATATATCAAGTCTTATGCTATTGAAGCTATGCAAGCAGGGCATTCTGTTTTCGTGATTGACACGATAAAAATGTGTTCTGTAGCAAGTGATATAAGAGACTTTTTACCTCCTGAATTTCATGAAAAAATTATTGTTTTAGATTATGGTAATCTTGATTATTTACTTCCTTTAAGCTGGAATGAATTATTAAATGACAGATCAAATAGCGCAAGACAAAAAATGATGATTGCGAGTCAGATTTCAGCCAATCTTGAATCTTTTATTGAAACTGTTGGAGGTTCTGCTACAGACGATAAACTATCTCCAAGAATGCGTAAGTTTTTATCGGCTGCTTCTAAACTTGTTTTAAGTCAAGAAGGAACAAATCTGAAAGATATTCTAGATGTTTTACAAGAAAAAGAAATTAGGGACAAGTTTATTGCAAAATCAGGATTATCTGAAACAAATTTAATTATTCAAGAATTAAGAAGATTAGATGATCCTAAAACCAATGGGACAAACTATAGTTTAGTTTCTGGAATTTCAGACAGATATTCTATTTTGCTTAATGATTATATTATGGAACAATTACTTTCAGTTAAACCTAATCCAGAAATAGATTTTAAATACTGGAGCGAAAATGGATATTGTGTTCTTATAAAAATGCCAGATTTAAAATTTGATAGAAGAAGTTTAAGACCCCTAGTGACATTCATCTATAGTAAGATTTGGCTCTCAATGCTAAGTCGCGGTCAGCAAGAGCAACCAAGAGTTACACATTGTATTTTAGATGAAGTACATTCATTTCCCGAGGTCTGTAATATGTTGAGATCAACTTGTCGAGAAAGTGCGAAATTTGGCCTTTCTTATATTTTTACTAATCATATGCTCACAGATTTAAAATCTTTGCTTCCTGCTATTAAAAGTTCAGGCTCGTCATTTATGTTATTTAAAACAACAAAGGAAAATTATAAGATGCTTGAGCAAGAATTGGCAGA
>Ga0209728_1001018_pt1 | contig 18843 bp, 21 predicted proteins | sample RifGroD1_FD_183997 | JGI IMG/M metagenome (GOLD analysis project Ga0209728, IMG submission 183997) | Groundwater microbial communities from Rifle, Colorado, USA - Groundwater D1 (SPAdes) (version 2) | ecosystem: Environmental > Aquatic > Deep subsurface > Groundwater | place: Rifle, Colorado... | reverse complement strand
GTAATTCATAAATTTCACATTTATCTAAATCATAAAAACTTTTATTCTCTAATAATCTATCAGCATAATTTATAAAATTCTCATTGTCTTTTCTTAAATGTTCCATACAATTCCTCAATTCTAGTAGGGTAGGGGAGAGGTATAAAAATATACCTTTATCGACCATTTTTATTTAATTCAGTTGGTGTACAATCCCACCATTATAACCTATCCCAAAAAGCAAAGTATAGTACAGGTACTATCTATACAAAAACAACACCGTTTTTGTTCTTTGTTGTAAATTATCCTTACCACAATAACTAATTCATTAATAATGTTATAATGTAATGTTAATTATTGTTTATGGTAAGTCTCATGTTGTGTAGTTTAATCCATCCAATCCATATCACTGATCATTTTACTAATTTCACTTCTATGGTCTTCAATCATATTTACCTGTCCTACAATATATTTATCTTTAAAATTATTAATTGCAACAGATAATCCATTTCTATTTAAACAATATCTATTATCAATTTGAGAAGTAGAACCATCTAATAATACAAATGTTCCTTCACCAATTCTTGAAAGTAATCTTTCCATTTCAGAAGGAGTAAAATCTTGTGCTTCATTAATATATAAAATAGAATTTCTTAAACTTCTACCTTTGGCAAATTGAATAGGTAATATTTCTAATTTATTATTTCTTAATAAAATATCCATTAAATTATCTTCTGAGGTGGTATCACACAAAACACCTAATAATGGTTCTGTCTTCTCCACAACTCCTCCTGGAATCGCAGGAAATTCTCTTCTATTTTTTGGAGGAGAATCACTTTTTACAAAATATAATTTATCTACTTTTTCTTTATCTAACATATGTAATGCCCAATGAATCATCAAAAAACTTTTTCCAACGCCATATCTTGAATCAGTTATTTTAATTTTTATATTATCATTTTGAAGCATATGTATAAATGCTTTTTGATAAATATCTAATGGAATAATTTTATTTACATATTTATTTACTATTGGTTTAATTTTAACTTCTTCAAAATACTTATTCCATGTAAATAAATATTCATCATTTGATGTTATATTATGAATTATTATATATTCATTAGGTTGAAAATTATATGAATTAGGATTTTCAAGTAAGTTAACATATTCTTGTTCTGTTAATGTTAGTTTTCTAATACCATTATAATTATTATTATTACCATCTTCAAACTCAAACATCTTACATGGTAATCCTAATGCTTGTGCTTTGACAATTAAATTGTAATCATCTGAGACAAAAATCATTTCATTATCTTTATTTTCATAAGTGGTATATGCCATAGATAAAATCATATTATCATTACTTTGATTAGAAAACATTACACCACAAATATTAGCACCGTTCATTATAACTTCTACATTATCAGCAAATTTTATATCTTTGATTATTCTCCTTGCTTGATATGATAATCTTTCATCTCTTTTAAGTTTATCTAATTCCTCAATTGAGACTATTGATATATAGACTTTTTGATAATCACTTAGATTAAATTTTGAGTTAAGTAAAATATTTGTATCACAAAAAACTTTATTTGTTTTCTGTTCATCTTTCATAAATTTCATTCCTTTTCAGAAAATTTTTGTTGCTACTATTTACTTTTCCATCTCTTTCTTAAACATCATCAATCTTACCTTGTCAGCCATCCAATCTGGTACAAAATATTTCTTACGTCTTGATTTTTTACATCTTCCAATTAGAGATAAATCTTGATACTTTCCCCTTTCCATTTTGAGAATATTGTTTTTAATTAACCAATCTTTTTCTTGTTTACTTACTTGTTTCAATGTTTACTAGATTCTCCTTTTATGATTTATTTTTTGTTATTAATTTTTTGTTTAGGAAATTAAAAAGAGAGTAGAACGCATCCTAACTCTCTAAAGTGTAGTCCGAAGACAACCACCGCAATTCAATATAATTATTTTTATAATACTATATCATATAGTACGTTTTAATAAAATATTATCAACACACTACAAATTCAATAATATCAATACTTTCTAATAAATAAAATATAAACTTAATCTAAAAATTTAGACCTTTTAGTAATTTATATTGCGTTTTTATATAGAATTTTCCGAATATATTATAATCCCAATCATCATTTTCAAATACTTCTGCCAATATATCTTCATTTGAAATATCTTTGTTTCTAAAACATTTTAATACTTCTAATTTATTAGATAAAAATAATAAATTTAAACATACTATAGAATATTTAGAAAAACCTATATCATCATTAATTATTTTAAAACATTTTCTAAGAATATGTAAAATAGTGGAGGTTTTTATTTTATAATTCATTAATTCTTTAACTGCTTTTTCTTTTTCTTTTCTCCTTATATAACTTTTTGCATTATCATTTAATTTGCAAGTATCAATTTTTAATCCATTAATCTTTTTCCCACATTGACTAATAATTTTATATATAATATTTATTTGTTTATAATTTACATTATCTAATTCACAAGGAGTAATAAGTAAATCTTTAAAATCTATATTTTTACATCTATTACCACCATTAAAAACTAAAACATCTTGTAAAATATCCATAGGAGTATTAAATTTTTCAAATATTCTATACTCACCTGATTTAAATATCATAGAGAAAAATTTTGGAACTGTCATTTTATTAACTTGTTTACCAAATCTATCTTCACCTTCAACATATATAATATTTGCATTATTTTTAATTATTTTAAGTTCATTATGCATATTAACATTATCAAATAATTTTTTACTTTTATCTATTTCAATTTGAGATAAAGAAGATAATCTACTACTTAAATTATATAATTCGTCTATTACATCTTGAGATTTTTTATTAAATATAGCATCATTCATGTAAGAATTTATTACTTGTGATAAATTTATTATTTTTCCTATATAGTTATTACTCAATACAATATCTAATTTATTTATTTCATTCATATTGTATTTTCTTGGTTTTGCCACGCCTTTAACCATATTTATAGGAGTTTTAAAATTAGTTTCGCAATATTTTGCTTTATCAACTAACAAATTATGACATAAAAGTAAAATAGTGTCACTATCTACATCACAGCCCTGCAACCTATCTGGTGCATCATTATCAAAAAAATTAATTGCACAAATATTATCAGTTAAATTAAACCAATTATACTCATTGTGTTTTTTATTTACAGTATGCATTACATTTCCAGCATTTACATGAGGGTTTCTTGAAGCACAAAACTCTTGACCATCATTATAATAAGGGCAATATATCTCCCTTCCTTTCATAATAGAATTATCTTTATATTCTCCTATTGAAGCTAACAACATTTCATAAGGGTTAGAAAATAATGTAACGTATTTTGTATTTTCTAATCTTATTTTACCAATTCTTAAGTTGTTTATATAATTAGAAATTAATTCACTTTTAATATCTTTGAATTTCTTTGTTTTCATTATATCTGGATTAACCAATAATAGACCATTTATTAAATCAATAGTATCATATGAAGAAATATCTCCTTCATCAATACTTTCATTAAAAAGATAATTTAATTTATAATCTCTTAATAAATAATTACGGAAAACAACATTATCATTTTTTAATGAATTAACATACTCTCTTTCTGATTTAGTTAATTCTATTAAATCTTCATAAGTTAAATTTGGAATACTATTTAATAATTGATAAGTTGTCCTATTATATGTTCCAAAATTTGTATCTTTGTCGCATTTTACTACGCCAAAAGTAGAATCAACATTATTTATCCAATGTTTATAACAATCTTTTAATTTACCTGTTTTTATTTTATAAGCAAACTTTAAAAATTTTAATGAATTAGGAGTAGTTATTAATTTTATTTTATCAGCATCATAGGTATTGCCAAACATATCAGTAAGTTTTGTTATTTTATTTTTATTAAACCATGATTGAAGTTTTGTATTAAATGCACAACATTTAAACATATCATTTCTTAAAAGCATAAATCCATTATCACTCTTATTATATTTTTCAAAAATAGATTCATCAAGTAATCCTTGGCCATCTGTGAGACAATTTTTTAATATTAATTCTTCATTATTAGTTTCTATCTTCCCATTAATTTCTCTTGTTACACTTGCCATAACTTTAAATTCATTACCATAGATATCGTCAATTAATAAAATTTCTGTTTTAGGGTTTAACTCTATTGTAAAATCTATATGACTTGATATTACACTTTCATAAGCAAGTAAGGAGGTTAAATCTAATAATTCATTTTCCTTAAATTTTATTCCTAATCTACTTTTATTTAATAATTTATTTTTCATATTTTCTTGTATAAATAATGCAAAACCATTTTTTGCTTTACCAGATCCTCTTTTATAAAAAACATATTTAATACCATCCATTTCAAATCCATTATTATATAAATAACTTCTAATTTTCTTTTTATTTGCTATAACTATTCTTTTACCTTTCTGTTCTTCACCATTTTTGTCTATCCATTTTTCTTCTTCATCCCAAACAGTATAATTTTTATCAAAAGTTACATTAATTATTTTTCTAGTATACTGTTTGTCGTTTAAAATATAAAATTTATTTGGAAACATTTTATTTATTCTTATTGCTTCCAAACTATAAGGAGTAGTAGCAGAAAATAATTTATTTCTATCTCTTTTTTTAGAAGTAGTCTTTTTGCCTTCTTGAATATCTTTATATATGTATGCCCCTTCTAAATTCATTATATATGTATTATCAATTTTCAAATGATATTTCCTCCATGTTTAATTCTCTATTTAAAATTTCTTCAATATTATCAAATTCCCAATATGGTATTCTTAATAATGATAAATTATTATTTATAGCATATTTATTTTTCATTCTATCGTGAATTTGTTGTTTATTATATCTTTCTTTTGCTTGTTCAATGGATTCACTTTTATATTTTATTATTCTAAAATGAAATTCACCGTCATATTCAATAATTAAATTTAACTTAGGTAAATAATAATCATATAATAAAAAACATCCACCTAATCCTATTAATCCATTATATTTCATTTGTGGTATAAAATAATTTTTATTATATTTATCTTTATCAATTAATTTATTGAATTCTTTTTGAGATATTTTAATCCAATTATTACAAACTAGTATTTCACTAATCTTTTTTTCACCTTTTGATTTATTACATTCAGGACAACCATTGCCATTACTTCTGTCTGAAATATTTGCACCCCATTTATGTCCACATTCTTTACATTTCCAATAAATATATTGTCTACTTTTAGGAGTATAATTTTCTGGATTCTCATCATTTCTTTCATAATCCCATTCCTTGCATAATTCAGGATTTATAACTAATAAATTATAATCTTCACTAGGCTTAGGATTATGACAACAATAAGGACAACCATTATAATTTCTTGCATTTACTTCTATATACCATTCATGTTTAGGATTTTTACTACATTGCCACCAAAAACTTTTATTGCTACCGATTGTAACATCATACGGAGTTAAATCACCATTATTTATTGGATGCCATTCTTTAGCAATTTCAGGATGTGTAGTTGCTAAACAATTTAATAATGTCACTTGTCTTCCTTCACATACTCCACAACCTACACCATTAAGAATAGCATACCACATTGTATCAAATTCTTCTCCACAATTTTCTTTTAAACATTTCCATTTTAATTTATTTTTATCTGAATCTATATATTTATCACTAACTAACTCAAAAGGTTTATTATTTAATTTACACCAAAGTTTAATGTTTTGAATTGTATATGGATTTGATTTATGAAACCTTTCTGGAAAATGTTTTTGTTGTATTACATTCCAGTTTGTAAAATAATAATAACCATCGTAATCTTTAAATATCATTTTTGTTAATGCACTTTTAAAATTATTATCTAATAAAATTAATTGTACATTATTATATTTTAACCATAAATTTATATTTTTAATAGTATAAATATTAGATTTATCAAAAGCATTTGGTTTTACATTAGCAATAATGTTTTGTAAAGTAGAATAATAGTAATAATTATTGCTATCTTTAAATGTCATTTTTGTAAATGAATTTATATATGTATTATTCAATAATTGTAAATCTATATTATTTATTTTTAAATAATTCTCTATGTTTTTAATAGTAAATTTATTATATTTATGAAATCTTTCTGGTATTCTATTTTGTTGCAATTGGTTATATGATGTAATATAATAATATCCTTCATTATCATAAACCGAAATTTTAGATATTGCTTTATCACATGTTTTATCTATCAAAATAAAATCTTTTGATTCAACTAATTTTTTTAATTGTTCATATGTTATTTTCTTTCGCAATAAAATAATCCTCCTTTTATAATCTAAATAAAATTATGTTAGTACAAGAGATATTTCACCCTTATACTAACTAACTAACAAACTATCTACTCACCTTCTACAACATACCTAGCACTAGCAAACCCACTATCAATCTCTTTACCATGACCACTACCATCTTCATTCCTAACATCCCTATACAAAGTATATCCAGCTTCCCACTTTTCTTCATTATGTTCACTAATAAAATATCTAACTATAAACATATCACCATTTTCATTCTCAAAAAATATTCTCTTACTAACTTCAGCATCAATCAATTTAATTTCACCAATCAAACCATATTCACTTCTATTATCAAAATTATGTAACACTTTCCTTAAAAACTCAAGATAACCAAAATACCTATAATCTCTATCAGAATAATCTACAATCACAAAATCATCAATCCTATAAAATTCACAACCTTCACATTCTCTATCAGAACAATCTAATTCACTTATATCTCCGTCATATTGACAAAAACTTTCTTCTTCATCATTTTCACTAAAAAATTCATCCAAAATACCTTCATATACTCCTTCATCATCATGACCACTATCAATTCTACACAAACAACTAACTCTAGCACCGTCTATGTAATAACTCATATCATTAACAATCCTTTGAATTTCCCATTCAATACTTTCACAATAATGTCCTACAATAAAATCTACTAATCCATAATTAGGTGGATTCCAAAAACACTCCATAAAGAATTTATCTTTTACTGATTTTGATTCTTTATTCTCTGAAAATAAAAACTTAAATTCACCTAATCTTTCAAGATTAATTTCATAAAACATACCTTGTGTTAAACTTGCTTGTAATTTGTTCATAATTATTTCTCCTTTTTATTTTAATAATTAATTATTATTTATTTTATGTATTCTTAATATCCTTCAATTTATATACCCAATCTAAAACATTTATTGCATTTTGATAAATATCTATACTTAACTTAATCATATCTTCTTCTTTATTAAATACTTTTCTTATACAAGTAATGCCAACTTTATCATATGTGTATCCTTCTGGTAAACTTTCTAATTTAATTTCTTCATCAAATCCAATATAACTATTAATATAAGAATCATAAACATGTCCTGAACAAGAATATGTAGTTTTATAACCTTTCTTATTCAACTCAATAATTACAGGTATAAACAATTCATCAATTTCTACAATATTTCCATGACAATTTGCTTTGGGACAAAAATTTCAATTTAATGTTTTATCAAATTTTATATTATTGTTATAAACTTGATAGCATTTTAAACATAAAAACATATATTTCTCCTTTTCTATATTATCCAATCCTACCCAAACCACATATTAACAATATCATCAATCTCTTCTCTATTTTCTCTACTAAATTGACATTTGCATTCTTTATCACAAAATTCATTGTTATTATGGTCTTTAGTTATTTTCCATTTATCACTTTTATCAATATCATATAAATTCTTTAAACAATTAGCACAATATCCTGTAGTTATATTTACGTCTATATATGTAATTTTATTTTGTCCCATATGTAATATTATCTCCTTGCTTCCTGTCCATATAATCCATATCATCTAAAAATCCACTATAAATCTCAATATCTACAAAATCATCTGTATTATAAAACAAAACTGATTCTAAGTCTTCACTATTAACATGATAACTAAGTAAACCATTTTTATTATTAATCTTATTTATTAATCTACCATCATATTCAAATAGAATCTTGCAACCTTTCATAATTTTAATATTTATATAATTATTATAAGAGTAGCATATGTTATATAATATATTTGATATGTTTGTTGTAGATTTAGTTGTAGGTGAGTATAAGGTATAAATATTTCCGTCATTATATATAAGTTTTCCTGTATAGATATGTAAATTATTATTTGTTTTATTTGAATTGTTTAATTTATTTTTGTTCATATGTAATTATTCCTTCTTTCTTTTATTTTATATTGTTTATATATTATTTAACTAACTAATAGTTACTTGCATATTTAAACTAAATCCAAAACATCATCCCAATCATACCCAACAACATCACCTGTCTTAACATCAACAATTTCTCTATACTCATCTCCATCTTCCATACAATAACCAAATTCCTCTAACATATCTGAATTAAATTCATTATCTTCATATGGAGCAAATATTAATTTCTCTTGATTAATTTCCTCATCTAATATGTATAGATTCGCCTCGATATTCCATGCGGAATAGATACCTAAAATCAAATCATCTTCTTCAAAATAACCACTATCACCTGAATAATTTTCGTAATAGAATTTCATATGTTAATTTCTCCTTTTTTATATAATTTAAAAATGTAATAATTTAACTCAAATTAGACGAGTAAATTTTGCTAACATAAACTTATATGAAAATATCAACTAAATTGAAATATGACATAAAATTTATTGATTTTTTGATACTTAAAATACCTACAAACCACTGTTATTATTGACTTTCTATGTATTTTTATTTTCTATTTTATATAAATCATCAAAAGATCATTGAAATATAAGGGTTTGTTAGTGTTTTAAGTTTTGATATTATTTTTTAATTGAATATAGAATTTTAGTGTTAAATTTGAAAAATATATTATGACTAAATTATATTAATATTCTTGTACAATATTTTTTAAAATATGAGTAATCACATCAACAGTCCAACCATTACCAATGCACTTATATCTATTTGTTTCATTTATTCCTTCTGTATAATTATCAGGTAAAGTTTGTAATCTTTCTGTCTCTAATGGTGTTAATCTTCTTATATTAAATCTACTAAAATCTTTTCCATCTTCTAAATAATATAATCCACTTTTACCACCTAATCCACCTGCATTAGCATTTATACAACATGATTTACCATATATTGAATATACTCTATTGCCTTGTGAAAAATTACGAGAAAGATTCTTACCATCATTTATCCATTTGGTTTTACTTATTATACCACATAAAAATACTAATCCATTTTTTGAAACAGTATACTTTTTATCTCTTGATATGTATATGTATTCTTGTTTTAAATAATATTTTTCTGGAACATTATCTTCTATAATATTGGCAACCATTATATTTTTATCTTGTGGCAATATTATATTAGTAATATTAGTCCAATAATATCTTTCTCTACTTTGTGGAGATACCAAATTAGAATTGATACAAATAGGATTACTATTAAAATATTTGCTTATAATTTCCATATTTACTTTTGTCATACTTCCTACATTTTCAAATAAGTAATATTTTGGTTTTATAATACTTAATGCTTCTATGTATTTAAAGAATAATTTAGACCTTTCACCTTCTAATCCTTTTTGTTTTAGATTACATCTAGAGAGATCCTGACATGGCGACCCTCCTATTAATAAATCTATTTTACCTATGTATTCATTAAAATCTATATCATTTACATCACCAATATGTATTGTATTTGGATAATTCTTTTTAGTTACTTGAATAGCATATTTATCAATTTCTGAAGCATAATAATTATCTACTTTTATATTTGCTCTTTCTAATGCTATTCTGCCGCATGATATTCCATCAAATAAACTTAATACATTCAATAAATATATTCCTCCTATTAATTATAATTTACTCACTTAAAAAATTATAAATTATTAATCTATATATCCATAACCAATACAATCAGGATATTTAGGTTTATTTACTAGAAACACTTTACCACAAGAACAAGCTATATCTTTATTTGTTACATCAGTATGAAAATCTACTTCTAATTCTTTATTACAAAAATTACAATGAAATGTTATTTTGATATTATCTATAAAATCTTGTTCAGATATTCCATTAATTTTAATTTTATCCATAATAAAATTCTCCTTATATTTATTATATTTATTTTATCAATATCTTATTATTCAATTTAAATTCTTTTAATTGATCATTCTTACCAACTATCTTAAAATGCAAAATTTCATGTAAATCATTAATATGTGATTCTTTTACAGTATAAATACTCTCTGTATCTCCTTGAACCAATAAACTTAATTTAATATTTTTCTCATTTAATTTATTTGCGATACTATTTATGGTTTGATTAGATGTAAAATATATTGCCAAAGTATTTTTATCATAGCGGTATATTTCTGTGTTATATCTTCCTTTTATGTATATATTGTGTTTATTAGTGTGTTTGTCTTTGATTACTTTTTCTGATATTAAATGAGATTCATAGAACAATGTATAAATACCTAAATATTTCTGGATAAAAGAAAACCTCCTTTCTTATAAATTTAAGTTAACTTAAACTTTATTTATCCTCCTTTTCTAATATTGCAAAAGTAACCATAGGATTATCAACATATTGCAATAATTCTGTTCTAATTATATTAGTTATTTTATTAAGAATAATAGGAATTGTTTCTTCTGGATTATTAGTTTCAAATTCAACTTTATATTCATATTTACCCATATGGGATATAATACCTCCTTTCATAATTTATTCATTAATTCAAAAAACTCATTTTGTGTTAAATAATCATTTGACTTCCATATCACTTCTTGAATATAATCATATACATAATCTTTTAATTCTTCATTATTAATATTTAAATAATCACTAATCATATTATTTATTCTGTTATAATGCCATTTATCTTTTGTCAAAAAATAGATAACCTCCTTTCTTTATAGTTTTGTGTTGCTTTTGTTAACTTTGATTTTGATTTTAAGATTCTTGCTTATGTATTTTGTTTACTGACTATTTGTATTATAACATGAGATTAGAGTAGAAGTCAATAATTATTTTTATATTCTGTTAAATATTTAATAAATTATTACTCAATCTTTTCTCTGCAATATCATAATATTCCTTATTCAACTCAAAACCTATGTAATCAAATCCTAATTCCTCACAACTGACAGCATGTGTGCCTGAACCTTCAAACAAATCCAAACAAATACCATTAGGTGGAGTAACTAATGTAACTAAATATTTAATTAATGATAATGGTTTTACGCATGGATGATTATTTCCTTCACCACGTTCCTTTTTACTTGCTTTAGCACAATACATAAAATTAATAAATTCATAATCACTATCATCATAATTACATTGTTTAAAGAATCTACTTGCTCCACCTGTATCATCTCTTGATATTAATTTTCCTCTTCTTAATGGAGGAACACCTTGACCATTTGTTGCAATTCCTACTTCTGCATTTCCATTTGCTTTACCTGATGGACGAATACCACTTTGATTATCTAATAATTTTCCTGCTTCTTCATCCATAATAATATTTGCAGGGAATCTTCCTATTTGATTAGCAGGACTTGCTTTATCTAAAGCATATTTACCATATATTTTATCATCTTTATTAGAATAATTTGTTGTAGGATTTTTAGATGCTTTTTTATCCATCATAATCTTATCTTCTTCAGAAGATTCAACCCTACAATCATCAATATTAATTCCACCAGTGTTCCATTTTAGAACATTATCTACTATAGTTTTTTCACTTAAAGGTTTTCTTGCTACTATAATAGGTTCGTGTGCTGGTTTTAAATTAGTACCATAACCGTTAAATTGTTTTGCTTCTTCTGCTGATGGTTCTGTAATATAACCATTACTACCATGTCTTTTTCCTATTTCAGAAGAAAATCCTGTAACATTACACGATGCTAATCCATTTGGTTGACGATTAAAATATTTACCTTCACCTATAATTTCTCTTTCTGCACCAAACTTTTTATCAATTTGTTTACTTATATCCATTGATTTGGGAAAACCTGATCCGTAGATATAGTCAATTTGATCTCTAATTTCAAATCCTGCTAATCTTAAACTTATACACATTAAATCATATGTACGTGTACTAGCAAAACATAATAAATAACCTCCTGGTTTCAATACTCTATATGCCTCTTTCCATATAGAAGGATTAGGAACAAATGAGTCCCAAGCGACATTCATAAATCCTTTTGAATTATGTATGTATTCTTCATTGTTTAACCAATTAGTTAATACTTCTACTATATCTGGTTCTTTAGATAATCCGTAAGGTGGATCAGTGACAATTGATGATATTGAATTATCTGGTAGTAGTTTCATACCTTCTTTACAGTTTTGGTTATAGATTTTGTTTAGTTGTAGCAATAGGGAAGTCCTCCTTTTTATTTAATTATTTTCATTTCTATCATGAAACTTATTATGACATATTTCACATAATACAATTAAATCTTCATATCTTTCCTCACCTAAATTATCATATGTATTATGGTGAACTCGTAAATTATATTTACTACTACATAATTGACATTTATGTATCTTATCTAAAATTTTTGTTCTTACATTTTTCCAATGTTTTGTTTGCAGGTATTCATTATATGGCATTATTTTTAAATTATTTATATCTTTTAAACTGTTTTTACTTACAATATTATTTTGATCATTTAATAAATAACTTATAATTTCTTCTTTACTTTTCTTTTCGCCACTTTTAATAATTGGTACTCCATTATTTATTAAATTAATAAATGTCATATCTCCCGTATCATAATATTGTTTTAAATAATTTTTAAAAATTAAATAAGGAAAATGTCTACCTCCATTTCTACTCGTAACTTTTATTTGTTTTTTACCATTCATTACTATTAAGTTTTTTGAACAAAGTTTATCTCTTTTTTCACCATTCTTATCTCCTAAAACTTCGTCTAAATGATATAGAGGAAGAGCAGTAAACCATTGATAAATATAAATAAATAAATCTGAACTAATTATATTATAATATTGTGGTTTATTTAATATTTTCTCTCTAAATTTTTTACCTTTCTTAGTAAATTCATTAAGTCCTTGAATGGTTAAATCATTATTAATATCAAACATTATATTAATAACTTCCATAAATTCATCTGTTAATAAACTAAAAATTAATTCATCATTTTTAAATTTAAGAAAATAATAATTATCTTCATGTTTATTAATTATACATATAATCTCCAATATGAAAATCCTCCTTTTTATTTTTAAATTATAAATTATTCATCTTCCCAATCTTCTTCATTTTCAAATTCATCAACATCACCAATATGCCGACTATTAATGTAATCTTTACTAAAAATTCCATATATAAATTTACTAATTCCCATCTCTTTGTTACCATAATACATAGTAGAACTAATATATAGTTGATTTTCTGCTCTAGTCATAGCAACATAAAAAAGCCGTTTTTCCTCTGCTTCATTTCCAGATTTAGCATGAGGCAATAACCCTTCATTAACCCCTGCTACAAAAACAATAGGATACTCCATGCCCTTACTTTTGTGGCAGGTCATAACTTTAACTCTATCTTCATTATCTGAACCTTTAGAAAATCCTAATAAATTATCTACATCTTCAAGAAATTTATCAATATTATCATATTTATTTGCTAAAACAACTAAAATATCTAAATTATCAATCTTTTCACTTCTAATATTACTATCAGTATCTTCTTTTGATATGTATTTATCATAATCTAAATCTTTTCTAATAATATTTATTAAATCTCCAACTTTATATTTCTTTTTTCTTTTAATATTTAATATAATATCATGTATTTCACTAATACCTTTCTTATATCTCCATTCATTACTTCTAGGAAATAATAGCATACTAGCAAATAATGACTTATTATATTTTTGTGAATATGTAGTAACTTCATTTAAAAATACAGCACCTAGATATCTATTAGGTGAATTATATATTTGCTTAAATGCTTCATCATTATTAATATCTTTAACTATTCTAAGATAGGAAATAATATCCTTAATCTCTTTCTGTTCATAAAAGAGATTGCCTCCGAAAATCTCGTATGGTATATTATTCTTATACAATCCTCTTTCAATTGCTTGTATCTGATAATTTGTTCTTGTTAAAATAGCAAAATCAGAAAATTTACTATTACTATCTAATTTCTTTATTTCAAGTATTTTATTAGCAATTCCTTCTGATTCACTAATTTCATCTGAAAAATAAGAAAACTCTGGACTTTTAAATTTAGGTTTGTGTGCAATAGATTCATAATAATATTTATGTGTAGTTTCTTTTGTATTTTTAACTAACTTATTAGATAATTCAACAATATCTTGAGAACTTCTATAGTTAGTATTAAGAGGTATGATGGTTGTATCAATCCAATCTTTATGAAAATCTATAAGGTAGTTATTGTTCGCCAAATTCCACTCGAAAATGCATTGCAAAGGATCACCGACCACAAAGACATTATTATATTTTTTACCTAACAATCTTAATATCTCATATTGTGCTACACTACTATCTTGGTGCTCATCAACTGAGATAAACCTATACCTATTTTGGTATCTTTCTCTTTCTGAATCATTACTAGATAATAATTTATATGTATTAATTAACATATCATCGAAATCCATTAATTTTTCACTTTTCTTAGTTGATTCATATTTTTGATATATTTCTCTCATTGTATTAATTCCGTATGGCATATAATTAGTTTTTAAAATTTCATCATTACAATCTATTAAATTATTTTTCTGATAAGATATAAATGATAATATATCTTTGGTATTTACATCTTTTTCATTATTTTCAATACCAAGAACTTTAACTACAATATTGTTTATAAATTGTTTCTGTTGCCATACTTTAATTTTATTATGAAAATAATTATATTTACTTTCTTTCATTAATTTATTTCCGAGTGCATGGTAAGTCTCTATTGTAATCCTGTTTACATCATCACCAATTAATTTTGATAATCTATTTTGCATATTCTCTCTTGCCTTAACACTAAATGTAATTGCTAGTATATTTTCTGGTTTCACTTTATGTACATTAATAAGATTAACTATTCTATTAGTTAATACAGAGGTTTTTCCAGATCCGCTGCTTGCTAGTACACAACAATTTCCTTCATAATGATTTATTGCTTTTAATTGATTCTCATTGAAATTCAAAATATTATATCCTCCTTATATGTAATTTATAATTGATAAGGATACTTTATTTATCCTTATCAATTTCTGTCAAATATCAATCATAATCTTTACTTAACGCTTGTTTCCAGCATTTGCCACAGTAATCATTTAAACATTCAGAACTATCTCTTGGGTAACTATCTAAACCTCTAGATTCAACACATCCAAGTTGAATAGCAGGTATAAAACTATGATCGTTTACTGATTTATAAAATTTATCAAAAGTTTCTTTACTCCATCCTAATATTTCATAACCTTTAATAATAATCATCCCTTTCTTCCTTTTATTTTATTTAAACCATTTTAAAATTCCACTAACTTCACCTAATATATCAAAATTACCACCATAAAATACTCTAGGATTTATTATAATATGTGCTTTACTTAAATCTTTATCATGATCAATAAATGCTAAAATTGATTCATTATTATCTAATTTAGTTTCTTTTAATTTATCTGTAAGTCTTTTTATACTATCTTCGTGATAGCCTAAAATATTTTTTAATTCTTTAACACTCATTAAATTAATATCATTTACATAACTGTCTGGATTCCAACATAAAGTATTTTGCTGTCTATGTATATATGGAATCAATTTAAAATATGCACCTAATTGTTTATGTTTCCTTATAGATACATTTTCATATAAATATCTAATTGAATTTACATATAATCTAGTATAATTATAATTTGATTTAATACTTTTCTCTATTTCACCCTTAAAAATTATGTCCTTATTTATTTTTATAATATTATTTATCTGACTTAAAATATTTAATTTAATTAATTTATTAAAAAATAAGGAAAATTTTTCTCTACTAATTCCAATTAATCTTTGCATGGTACGTCTTGTCATATGTTCATTATTGTAAACTAAAACTCCTTCATAATCAACAAAAACAGCAAGGTAAAAAAGTTTTGTAATATCTTCTTGAATTAATTCTGGTAATTGAGAAAATATTTTATCTCCATATTTAAATAAAATAAAGACAAATCCACCTAATTCTTTATTCCATTCTTTCATATCTTCATTTAATTGTTTATTTTTTATAGATTTCTCAATTGCTTGTTTTTGTTCTGTTGAAACTATTTTAAAAGTATCTCCTTCATGAATCTCTATTATTTCTCCAGTTTCGGTATCTGCTAATGTTCTAACTATATTATTTCCTATAAAAATCACTCCTTTTATACTCCTGCTTTGAGGTTACAAAATTAATACTCATTCCTGCATCGAAGTAACAAGAAAAGTTGACAAAATCAAGCAATACTAAGGATTTGTCGGATAATGCTCTTCTCTTTCTCAAACTATGTAGTCATCGTTGAGTACAATGAGGAGTATATAGTTTATATAAATTATATATTATAAATAGAATAATAATAATAAAAAGGAAAAGGAGAAAAATGAAATAATTATATTAATACTTTGTAAAATTTATTATAATATTTCCTTTTACCATTTTTATCCTCTAATCAACCATAAAAAGAATAAAACAACCATTGCACCAATCAAATTTCTCACCTCTTTTAATAATATATTTTACTTATCCTTATTATACACAATAATAAAATAATTGTCAACACTTATTTATATTAATATTCTATAAAAATAAAAAACAATAAAAATAATAATTTGGACGGATTATAAATTTTCGCGGTAGCGACAAATTTTAATACGGACAAGCCCCGCTGGCAAGCGACCAACGAAGGCGGTAGGGATTAATTATATATCAATCAATAAAAGGTGTAATATATGTAACTTTCTTTTCATTATCATAATTATTAATAAAATTATAAAAGTCTAATTTTTTCTTTCCATAATATAACCACAATTTATATTTACAATCTATTAATAATAATTTTCCAATAGATTTTTCTCTTAAACTAGAATCTACTTCAATAGCAATAAATGGTTTATTATTTTTATGCCATACAATATCTATTTTACTACTTCTATTATTATAAAATATTCTATACTCTAATTCTGAAGTAAGATTATATTTCTTTGCTAAATTAAATATTTCTTTTTGTATGGTATTATGTTTATCTAATTTATTTTTTATTTTTATATTCTGTAAAAATATTTTATTAATATCTAATTGTATATTTTGTAAAGTATCCATAAATTTTCACCTCCTTTTAATAAAATATATTTATCCTGTCCATATTATACTAAATACTAATACAGAAGTCAATAGAATAATAAAATAAATATTAAATAAAATATACTACATAAATTATACCTAAAACTACAAATAAAAATTATATCTACAATCCAATTCTTAAATTATTAATTTTCTTCTTAATATTTTCTTTTCTTGCATGAGTGTATTGAGAAGTGACAACTAAGCTACTATGTCCTAATTGATCTTGCAACTCTGGCAATGTTAATATATCTTGTTCTATTGCACTAGTGGCAAACGAATGTCTCAATTGGTGGACTCCAACTTTATCTTCATTTTTACCATACAATCCAAAAATATAATTAATACTATCCTTATGCAATTTTTTACTTCTTTCAGATAAAAACAAATATTCAGAATCAAAAAATTTATGCTTCATTCTATCTATCAAATAATCTTTAATAACTTCTATTGCTGTATCATTAAGATAAACTGTTCTTTCTTTATTACCTTTACCTAATACAACTAATTCACCAATTTCTAAATTTAAACCTTTTAATTTTAAATTAGTTATTTCTTCTCTGCGTATTCCAGTATTAGCAATCAAATAAATTATAGCAACATTGCGTGATTTATATATATTAGATTTTTCACTTACATTATTAAGAAAATTAGATACTTGTTTTTTTGTAACATTAGTTGGGTTTCCATTTGACTGTATTTTAATAAAATCCTTCTTAATAATTTCAACATTATTCATTAATCCTTCACCTAGTAAATATTCATTAAATGATTTTAATGCTGATAATTTTAAATTTATTGTTTTTGCTGATAGATGAGATAACTTTGATTTATACAATTGAATATTATTACGATTGATTGTATCAAAAATATTGAAATAGTGAGTAACATCTGAAGTATAATTTCTTACTGTATTATTTGATTTTGCCTGATTAATTAAGTGTTGCTTAAAATTTTCAATTTGTGATTTCATATTTCATTCCTCCATTTATTAATTTAACCATATTATATCAGATGTAATTATTAAGGTCAATAGGAATAATAAAATAAATATAAATTAATTAATTACAGTTATTTGTAATATTATATCCATAAATTAACATTAATAAATATATTCTAAACTATTGAATTTATAAATATACTTGAATATAAAGTTTAAGACGATTCTAAAGACTATTGTTAAGACCATTGTTAAGACAAAAGGTAAGACGATTATTAATAATTCACAATAAACAAAAAGGAGGATAGAAAATGAGAATATCATTCAAAATAAACAGAGAATATGATACAGAATTAATTCAACAATTAGAAAAATTTAAAACTAATAATAATTTATCACAAATTATTAGAAAAATA
>Ga0209728_1001017_pt1 | contig 18849 bp, 54 predicted proteins | sample RifGroD1_FD_183997 | JGI IMG/M metagenome (GOLD analysis project Ga0209728, IMG submission 183997) | Groundwater microbial communities from Rifle, Colorado, USA - Groundwater D1 (SPAdes) (version 2) | ecosystem: Environmental > Aquatic > Deep subsurface > Groundwater | place: Rifle, Colorado... | reverse complement strand
TGACTTAGCAGTACCTATTGCCGATTTTGATTTAGCAAAGATTAAACAGTGTTTAAAATTGTGGCATAACTACAACCAATATTTATCTGACAATTATTTGAATGGAAAATATTAGGCTCAAATAAAAGCACGAATTTAACGGATTTTTATGAAGGAGGGAAACATAAATGTTTGAAAATGGGCAAAAGGTAATGTTAAAAACCTATGAAAAGTTAGCTGAACAATTTGGGGTTGGCGGAGAGGATGATTTATATGATATAATGACAGATCCTCCGATACCTGTTGAAATGGACATTCATTTAGGTACAGAGGTAACTATCAAGGAGAAAAGCGAAAATTATGACGCATATCTTATTGAAGAAGACGAAGAGGGATGGGCATTTCCAATAGTGGCGTTTGAAAATGAAGAATAGAAATTTTTAGGAGGAAATTATAATGAAAGAAGGATTAGAAAGATTTATCGAGGATAATTATCCAAATATATTAAGAGAATATATTCAATTTTTAAGAAAGGATGTTGTTCCTAAAGTTGGAACTACTGTGGAATTAAGAAAAAATGGGCATTGTGGACGATCTATCGGAAGTGTGGTCAAGATAAAGGAAGTTATCTTGACTGGTTGGCACCATATTGTACTTGATAGTGATTATGGTAAAGGTTTAGGGTCTGGTGTACCAATTGAAGATTGGTGGAAAGAGATATTTATTGTTGATGAAGTCCTATAAATCAGGAAATTGAAAGGAAGTATGAATATGGATGTCTCTAAAATGTCTGCACAAGAATTGCAAGAACTAAGTAAACAGGTAGAAAAGCAACAGAAACTATTAAAGGAAGAGGAATTAAATAAACGTAAGGATATTGCAAAAGCTAAAATTGGAAAGTTAAGAGAGCAGAAAGATTTTATTCTGAGTTTAATTGATCATAGTAGAACTTCTTGTAGTGATTCAAATGTTTGTAATAGATATGGATCTGCTGATTATGGTGCTAGGTGTACAAAATGTCATCTAATTGAGATATTTGATCAAGGATGGGACGATGGAGAGTGGGAAGTTGATTTTGATGTTACGATAACTAAGGTGCAATAATAACAGGGACTTTATGGTAATTAAACATATAGGAGGAGTAATGTAAAATGGAAGATAAAATTGACAAATTAGAATATCAAATATCACAACTCAAAAAGCAACTAAATAATGTTCATGTTGCATATAAGGAAAAAGAATATGAATTGGAACATATCGAATTGGAGATTACAAATTCGACACCAGAGCAGTAAACTTAAAAATCCATCATGGTAAAATTAAAATCAAATCTGTTCCAATGATGAAAGTTACTTTAGAATCATTGGAAAGATCATTAAAAATTTATGCGAAGGAGGAATCAAAATGAGCAGATATAACAAACTTCTCCAAGAAGTAATCCTAGAGGCTAAACAACTTAACATTCCAATATCTCAAAATATTGATCCTAATGTCATCATTAACACTAGAGCAAAAAGATTTGGAAGATGTTCTAGAAAAGCTGATAAATTTATTATTGAATTATCCTCAATATTTGATCAAGCAGAAGATAAAATGGCAAAACAAACTTTAGCCCATGAAATTTGTCACACTTGCAAAGATTCTATGAATCATCAAGCATTATGGAAATCTCATGTAAACAAAATGAACAGAGCATACGGATATAATATCCATAGAACTAATTCCTGTGAGAATATTGGAGTAGAAAGAGATATATCTCCAAATGCTAAATATACTATTGAGTGTCAGAAATGTCATACTAAAGTATATAAAGATCGTATATCCGGTGTGATTAGAAATCCTGAAAATTATCATTGTAAATGTGGTGGAAGATTGGTAGTAAGTTAAGGAGGTATAAAATAATGAGTATTAAACAATGGTGGGAATCTATTGCTCAAATACTTAAACGTAAAGAGTCTTATCGTGACAAATGGAAGAATACATATTTTAAAAGGGAGATGTTTTAAAATGAATTTAGTTGACTGTGCAGAACTAATAATTACTCCATACGCTATAAATACTGATAAACATTTTTATGGAGCATTTGGTAATTCTGAAACTGAGGTATCTGCAAAACACATTGTGAAATTAGCACAGAAAAAAGAAGGATGGTATCCTTTTACATTAGAAGAGATTGAAGCACAATATAATGAAACAGGACATAAGTATTTTTGTTTCAATGAATTATTATCAAGGGACTTTATTATTAAAAAAGAAGATAAATATTATTTTACTTCTGAATTTATATCAAGGGTTTTTATGATTAGTAGAAAATAAAATTAGAAAGGAAGTGATGAAATGATTTACGTTGGAATATATTTAATTTTAACAGCATTAATTTTAGCGTTTAATTACGGAGCACACATGAATGATTAAACTATTATATAAAATAAAATTATAAAGGAGGCGATATTTATAAATGAGGATGAAAGGCTTCTCCCTAAAAGATTTGGTACAACTCTTACATAAACATAACTGGATAAGATTGCGACAAACTGGTTCACACATTACTTTTCAAAATATACATACTAAACAATCAATAACCCTTACCGATCATGGAAAATCGAAAGAAATCTGTAGGCCATTAGTAAAAAGGATATTAAAAGAAACTGGATTATTGGAAATTGCTTATGGTTGTGAGTTTAATACATAAAAAATAAATTTATTATAAGGAGTTGATTGTCTCATGGTTATAAAACCTAAAAACTCTAATATAATTATTCATAAGGAATAAACATAAATATTATGATAAAGAGGTGATATAATCATGAGAACTAAACTTATAATCATTGCTCTAATCGTCTTATCTGTTGTAGCGTATGTTAATGTCAATGATGGAGGTAAAGAGGCTTACAGGTCTAATTCTGGGCTTACAGTGAAGATATGATGAAAGGATAGTGATTGTTTTGGAACTGGTTCAACCAATACGTAACAAAGAAAAAATAGAGCAAATGAAGAAATATCTAAAATCAAAGTCTCTAAGAGATTGGGCCTTATTCACATTGGGTATTAATTCAGGGTTAAGAATTAGTGATTTGCTTAAGCTTAAAATATCAGATGTGGTAGACGCAAATGGAAAAGTTAGAGACAGAATAACGGTAAGGGAGAAAAAGACTTCTAAACCAAAAACGTTTCCATTTAGTTCAAACGTAATAGAATCTTTAACTGAATATATTACTTCCCTAGATGCCACTCAGACAGTTTTATTTGGGTCTAGGATAGGTGATAAAGCAGTCACAAGGCAACATATACACAGAATACTTAGTGAGGCTGGTAAAGAGGTAGGTATAAAAGAATCCATAGCTTCGCATTCCCTCAGAAAAACTTTTGGATTCATGGCATATGAAGCTGGAGTAGACATCACCAGAATTCAGCAATTGCTTAATCACTCTTCACCAAAGGAAACTTTAAGATATATCGGAGTCACCCAAGATGAGTTAGATAATGTGTATTTAGAATTGAATTTGTAAGGAGGATATATAAATGAGCGAAACAGAAATAATTGTTCAAGCATATATTGATGGATTGATTGATAGTTTAAATAAAGGACATAAAGCTATTTTAATTCCATCAATTTTACAAGCGTTAAGAGAAATTCAAGATATGGTAAGAAAGGAATATAAAATTAAATGAAAGGTTTAATAATTCCACTGTTTGAAATAGTGGATATTCAAAAAGAGCAGATAATTCTATACGAGAAACAAATAAGTTTATTAGAGAAGCAAAATGAATTTTTACTTTCAAAAATTAAAGAATTGAATATTGAACTTTATGAACAATTAACAGAAGAGAACGGAGATGTTAAAGACGATGAAACAATTAACAAAACGTGAAAAGATTATTAAGATATTACTTGACTGGAAGGATGATGAGCAATGTATAGTTCGGCATTAGAATATTGGTACAAGAAAAGATATAAAAACATTGAAGAGAAAGGAAATACAAAATATCCTATTGGCAAAATGTACACTTCTAAGCAATTAAAATTTGGTATGAGAATGTATTTATTATTTGGAATAGGTCTTGGTATCTTTATGGGATATTTGATTAGGGTTACAATATTATAAAATACGAAAGAAGGAATTTAAAATGCGTATTGACTATGAAAGAAAATTAACCAAACAAGAACTAACAAATCTAACAACCAAACTAAGCCAACATTTTACTCCTGCGTCTGCCCTAGAAATATTTGAACACATTATGGAAACTGGTTCATTTGTTTGGCAAAAAGGTAGATTCACAAACAAATTAGGATTGCTTTATAAGACTCATACAGAAATGATTCTACATAAGGTAGCATCTAAGAAACCAGAAGATTTAGCAATATTTAAAGAAATGGTTGAATCTGAACAAGGAACTGATAAACACTATTTCCTATTTATCAATTATCATAAAGCTCCTCAAATGTGGAGATTAGAGGATATGAAACTTATATGGGGAGTAGGAGTACATCATGATTATGGAAATATGCAAGGTGAATATTTTGCTAGATGGAGAAAGATTTTAGAAGATAAGAAACTAGAAAAAGTTAATGAGATTTATAGTAAATATGCTGAAGTGTAATACCAGAAAAATGTTGATTCTATATCATTTCTTTAACAAACATGATATAATACTAATATAAATAATTTTAAGGAGTTGTTAAAAATGTATTCATTCTTAAACCAAGAAAGTTCTCAAGAAGAAAATGATATTATTGATTCTATTATATCTCAAATCAACAATAAACAAATTCCAAATTCCTATCCTGAACACATGTTTAATAATATTAACAAATGGAGTTTGCGTGATAAATTTATTAAACAAATGGGATTTTCTCTCATATCTTTAGATTGGATCATTCCTTTATCTAAATGGATAGGGAGTAGAAAATGTTTAGAAGTTATGTCTGGTACAGGATCTTTAAGTTTTGCATTAAAACAACAAGGCGTTGATATAAAGGCAACAGATGATTTTTCATGGAAATCAGAACATAGTTGGAATATTGATAATAATTATTGGACTGACATTGAAAATATTGATGCTATTGATGCGGTTAAAAAGTATGGCAAAGATATTAATGTTATAATTATGTCTTGGCCTTATATGGATGATAATGCTTATAAAGTTTTACAAGCAATGAGAGAAGAAAATTCATTTTGTAAAATGATATTTATTGGTGAAGGTTATGGTGGATGTACGGCTAGTGATGAATTCTTTGATAATATTGTAGAAATTGAAGATGAAACATTTAGTGAAGCGATTAAGGAATATAAACAGTGGTGGGGAATTCATGATTATCCTCAGTTAGTTAAATAATAATTGAAATTAGAAGGAGAATGATAAATAATGAAATTAGAAAATATCGGATTCTACACATTAAATGATAATAGGTGTAAAAGAACAAGTGTTGACTCTCAACTTATGAGATGTGAATTAATTTTAACAGATGCTTGTAATTTTAAATGTCCTTATTGTAGAGGACTTAGGCCAGACTTAAAAGGTACAATGTCATTGGAAAGAGCAAAATACATAGTTGATTTATGGACAAAAGATAATCTCAAAAATATTAGACTATCAGGTGGAGAACCTACAGTATGGAAAGGTTTAGTAGAATTAGTCAAATATATTAAATCAAAAGGAGTAGAACGAATTGCTATTTCAACAAATGGATACGCTGAAATGGATTTATATCATAAACTAATTGAAGTAGGAGTAAATGACTTCTCAATATCTTTAGATGCCTGTTGTAGTGCCTTTGGTGACGCAATGGCAGGAGGAATTAATGGAGCATGGGATAAAGTTATTTCCAATATCAAAGAAATTTCTCAACTTACTTATGTCACTGTTGGGGTTGTGGTCACAGAAGAAACTGTAAGTGATTTAAAAAATACTATTGAGTTTGCTTCAAGTTTAGGAGTTTCTGATATTAGGATTATCTCTTCTGCTCAATATAATCAATTACTTGAAGTAGCAAAAACTGTATCTAAAAATGTTTATGAGAAATATCCCATTCTTAAATATCGTATTGAGAATTTAAACAATCAAAGAAATGTTAGAGGATTACAAGAAACAGATTCTCATAGATGTGGATTAGTTTTAGATGATATGGCAATTGCAGGAGATTATCATTTCCCTTGTATTATTTACATGCGTGAGGGTGGAAATCCAGTAGGTAAAGTTGGAGAAAATATGAGACAAGAAAGACTAGAATGGATGAAAAAACATGACACTCATAAAGACACTATATGTAAAAATAATTGTTTAGATGTTTGTATTGATTACAATAATAAATTTACTAAATACAACATTGAGAAAACCAGATTAAGAAAAATTGATAGTTCTAATTTTGATTGGCAAAAATGGTCGGCAGGAAGTATTCATGACTTTGGAATTCCATGTAGATTTGAAACTCTTACTGCTTCTTATAGTAGGGAATTATTATCTCAATATGCGGTAGGATGGGCTTATGGAGATACTTTGCCTTGTAGAGCAAAAGATAAACATATTGCTGTAATGTTTGAAAAAGATGATAATCAATTTTGGTTTCATGTAAGAAATAGTGAGTTTATGGAGATATTTGTTAACAATTAAACTATCAAAAAGATATGACTTTTAAATTTGTTTTATGATAATGGTTTAAAAGTCATATCATAACATCAAACTTAGCTTACGTGGGAACGAAAGGATGATTATTAATGCTAGATGTAAAACTATATGAACTTCTAATCAATATTAAATCGAATGAAGAATGTGGTGTCGTTTGTGTTGGTAAAGAAAATAACTGTTTTGGAATAGATTATGGTGATGGACTAGGTTTATATTGTGTTGAAAGCGAAGAAGAATGTAAATTATTTAAGAAAACTGGTAATATGATAGAAATTGATGAAAAATAATTAAGAAAGGATTTACATATGCAAACTCAAACACAACTAAAACCACAAACTCAAAATATAAAACTTATCCAACCAAAAGTATTTAATTTCCGTAAACATTGGTCTAAAAAAGTAAAACCATATTTATTCCATAAAGATGTTCAATATGCTTTAGATTATGGCATGAATTTAATGATGGAATTATGGAAATATGAAAACAAAATCACTAATGAAAAATTAGAATCAATGAATGAATATATGAAAGATTGGTATAATTGGACACCAGGTAGTCCTCCGTATCATAAAACATCTTCAGATTACTGGTGTTATCATCGAAAACCATTGAAGCATTCAGTAGGCTGGTATCAATGTAGGCATTGTTGTCATTGGATTTGTTACTTTTGTATTGAATTAGGTAAGAAAATATATCCTGAATTAGATTGGTATATAGTGTCTGGAAGAAGACATTCTGTAGCAGTTGGATTTAAATATAGTCAACCTTATATGATATTTGATATATTAAATTTCGAGGATATGTCAGCTGAGAATATATTGGATTTCGCTGATAAGAAGATGACTAAGAAGGTTTATGAGAAGAAATGGAAGAATAAAAGGTAAGATACAAGGAAGAAAGGATGATTAAATTATGCGTGAGCTAGATAATCTTATCAACTTAATTACCGAAATTAATAGTGATTGGTATTTATCTTATCAAGAAAGAAAAGATAAATTAAAAGAACTTAATTTAACATATGAAGAAATGGAATCTGTTTTAATGTCTGCATGTGAAGTATGGACTAGTATAAAGGAGGAAAATTAGTGATTGAGCAAGAACGATATGATATATTGTGGAAAGCATTTGAATTATCTTGTGACATGCTTTCTAATGCCAACATGGAAATTACAGATGATAATAAAGACATAATAGAGTTTAAAATATTTGGAAGTTTAAAGGGTTATTTTCTAATGAAGGCAGAAGCAGAATTAAAGAAATAAAACTGCGATTTGTTGATATTTAAAAAAGGGAGGAAAATATGAGATTATTTCAATGTAGAAAATGTTCGTTAAGTTTACAATGTATATCTTGGGTAAAATGGTATCAAAACTGTACAACATTTAAACCATATTCTAAAGAATTTATAAAATGGTGTAAAGAAAATCTATATTCCAAATAAAACAGCAATTTGGTTGTATTAGAAAGGAGAGAAAATATAATGCAATTAATATCTAAAACTGAAAATAACGAAAAAACAATTAAATTCACAGTTGATGAATATGAACATTTATTAAAAATCTTAAACCTCTGTACTCCACCAGAACATCGTAATTATTTATATGAGGTAATGTCAAAAATGTTTAATGATTTATATGATATGGATTTGGTATAGAAAGGAGAAAAATTTATGAGTATTAAATCATTTGAAGAAATATTAAAAGAAATTGAAGAAGAAGGTTTTTGGGAACTTCCTGCAAATTGTACTAGTGGAGAGGAATATGAAGAATGGTTAAGAACAGATAAATCTGAAGAGGAGAATAAATAAATGAAAATCACTACAACCTTAGAAGTTTCCAAACAAGAGAAAAACATAATCTACAATGCTCTTGAATCATACGTCAAATGCCTAACAGAAATGCTACCTAACAGCCCAGAAGGTGGTTGTAAGACGTTAATTAGCGAAACCTTAACTCAGACCAATAGATTGATTTCCGAGATGGAATTGAGCATGTAATAAGCAGAAAGCAGAAAGAAGGAATTATAAATGGAAAACATTATGAAAATATTCGATGCAAATGACAAAGAAGAAATGAAAAATGCTTTTATTGAAATAATCAAAGAGCATTTTAAAACAGAATTAGAGGACATGGGAGTATATCTATTCGATCCTAATGAAATAGAGGAAAAGATAAATGATGCATTTTCAGAAGTTGTTAAGGAAATAAAGATTGAATTTAAAGAGAAATTAAGAGAACAAATGGCTATATTTATGGATAAAAAGGTACAGAAGATATTGAGTGGGATTAAGTAAAGGGAAATGAGAAAGGGGGTTGTAATATCATGTTTATTTTTGATAGCATAGAAGATGATGGATGTAAAATTTATTATTCTAAAGATCATAAATATTCAGTAGTTGAAAGACCAGATGGCGTATTTTTAACTTATAAGTTCAATGAAGAAGAAAATTTGTATGATTGGTTGGAAGATAAAAGTTGTTCATTAGAAGAATGTGAAAGAGTTGTTGGGATAAAATGAAATAATTAAAACTTATAGAAAGAAGGAAATACAATGAAGGAATTAACATTTGAAATAATTAATATTCACTCTGAAAGAAGAATAAATGGCAAAACAAATATTAGGGCAATATGCCTCCAAGATAATATGTGTTTAGATATTGAAATTCCAAATTCTGAACTAAATAATAAAAGTTCAGTAAAACAAAGTTTAATTATTGAACATATGAGATTATTAGAATCAGATAAAGAACAAAAAGATTATATTCAAAAAGGAAGTATAATTTAGTAAAAAATACAGAAAAATGATAAATCTCCAAAACTGAAACCCTTGCTATAGTAGGGTTTGCGAGGTTAATATTTCCCATCAAATTCGACTTTTATTTGATTTAAGAAAGGAAATGATGAATATGAGTAAAGTTGAAGATTCTTTGTTAATAACATTGCGTGAATTAAGAAATGAAAATAGAGAACTTAAAGATACACTGAAAAGAAGTATAGAAATATCTATAAAAATTCTTCGAAGTGAATCAGTTAGGAATTTCGATGAGTTTGTTTCTTATACAGAACATTTGATTAATAAGGAAGGAACAATTAAATGAATGATATACAAACCATTAAAGATTATTTAACCAAAAGAATATCACACGCAGAAATTAGAGTAAAACTATTTAAGGAAAAGTATGGTGATAATCCAAGTAAAAAATATAATTTTTATGGTGGTCATACTTTAGGATATTGGGAAGGAACATTATCTACATATCAAAATGTTTTAGATGAAATAGAAGTGATGGAATTGGAGGAATAAATAATGAAATTACTTAATGAACTAATACATGACATTAGACAAAGAAACAGAATTGCAGAAAACCTATGGTGGTAAAATTAAATCAATATTCATTAACTTCAATGTATTTGACAAATTAATGGATGATAAAGAAATAATAGGTAAATTACTTGTTAATGAAAATGGTTATCGTTTTTGCGGTATTCCAATTGTGAGAGGCAATACGGTGGAAAAATGGGAATTACAGTGTGGTTAAATTGGAAATATATTAAAAGAAATAAGAGGGTGAAAGAATTGAGATTTATCGTAGTGTTTAAAGATGGAGATACTGATGTAAAGTTCGGAGATAGTGTTTCAGAAGTGATTAACATGATGGATTCGTGGAAAGCAGAACAAGTTGTGTCTATAGTAAATATTCCAGAATGAAATTAGAGAATATGGAGGAATAATTAAATGCAATACACATCAAATGATATGAATAAACAAGTCAATGAGAATGAGAATGAAACATTATTGTAATTTATCAGAAATAGTGAGAAAGAATTTGGTATGAATGTTGCTTGCCTTGGGTCTATGACAGATAAGGAATTTAATGAATATATTGATTTTCTTGATGATTTTTGGTGTAAATAATGCCACATAAATATTTTAAAGAACTTGACGAGAATGATAATATCACAGGATTTTGCAGTATTAGTTATAAGAAAAATGAAAAGTTATGGGAGCATTTTTCTAAAGTATATAAAGCAGTTGAAATTAATGAAAAAGAATATGATAGATTAAGGAGGAATAAATGATAATATGAGTGATAAAATAATCCAAAAACTATTAGAAATAAAAACTGATTTTGAGAAAGAGAAGTTTATAAGTCAAGAATTTTTTAATAGGTTATTTTCTTTTATGATTGATCTAGAATTGTATAATGAAAAATTAGAAAAACAGTTATCATATGCTTTAAAAACTGGTGGTGAATATTTGGAATCTAGTATGATACAAAGGTATATGAATTAATATCCTAGAAATTCTTTATTTGAATTGACGAAAGGAAGTGTTAAAATGACAAAACTAGAAAAAGTATTAAGTATGGGTAACTATGATCCAGATTCATTATTGAATAATAGTTGCACTATGGATTTTGGAATGAGAGCAGATACATCTTTATGTCCCAATGGTTGTAAAAGATGTTGGAATGAAGAATGTGAGGAGCCATAGAAACGTATTGTTTCAAGGGAAATAGAAAGGAGAATAAATGAAAAACCAAAATGTACTAAACAAAATCAGACAACATGTAATTACTAATTATCAAAAGATAAGTCCAACTGACATGATTTTAGGCGAATCATTTTACAATCAGAGATGTCACTTAAATGCAGTCCAAAAAGTAAAAGAAAATAAAGCCACTAAAGTATTTTTATGCTTTGCAATTGATCAAGAAGATAATTCTCAATGTGTACATTTCATTAATCAAAATAATGAAGGGAAATATGTTGATAATACATGGGGTTGGTTATATGAACATAATGATTATTATTTAATCAGAGAAATAGATGAAAGTGAGCATAAGAAAATATGGGATATACTTCAAGATGCAAAGAAGTCGTTATTCAATACATATGCAACATGGTTTGATAAGTATGTATTGAGGATTAAATATAATATAATTTAAGGAGGTGAATAAACAAATGATTGACCAATGCTTTAATTGCGGTGAAGAAATTGATGATGAACTTGATACATATGTTGTTTTGGTTGGAATGAGTGGTAGAATTAATTTTTGTGAATCATGTGGAAAAACATTTAATATTCCAAATTGGTATAATAAGAAGGAAGTGAAAATTAATGTCTAAACAATATGTGATATACAATTTTATCAACTTCTTCTATGAAGGAGATTATGATAATGGTATGCCATCATTAACACCACTTCATGAAGATGCTATAATATTTAATTTACACGATGCTAAAGCAATACTTGATAAACTGCATAAATTAGGATTCACTGGATTGCAAATTAAAGAATATGTTAAGGGATTATATGATTGAGAGGAGGTGATTAAATTGAGTTGTTGGGATTGTTTCAAAAAGCATAATTGTTGGGATGATAAGTATATTGATCCTGAAGAATTGGACAGAGGTTGTGAAAGATTTGTCCAAGAAAAAAGCATTGGTGAGATAGTTAAAAAGTGTGAACTTTTATTTGATGCTTTAATTAACCAAGAGCAAATTTATAAAGGAGAATAGGAGGTGATACATATGAAATTTTATCAACTATATCTTTCCAATAAACTAACTCTTGATGACATAGATGATTATATCGAGCAATGGCATATTGGAGATAATAAAGAAGAAATTTATGAATTCTTAGGCATGAGTCAAGATGTTTATAGATTATGGGTTGATAGTTGTCAATTGCGAAGATTTACTAATATAATATTAAAAGGAGAGTGAATGAATGTTCTTACTAAGAAAACTGAAGAAATGGCTTGAACTAGAAATTAAAGAACTTACGATACTAGAAGACGATTGGAATAAAAGAGGATGTAAAGATAATGCAAATGCTTGTTATCATCAAAGAGACGCATTAGAGGGAGTGTTATACATACTTGATAATAAAGGAGTATGGCATGATGGTATATGTCATGGAATATTTAAACAAAATAACTAAGGAGCGAATAAGTATATGATCAAAGTGATCGAAACAAATCTATCTGTAGACAATGAAAACACAATCAAAGATCATCAATCCAGAGTAATAGAGGTTGAATCTTGGGAAGATTATATTCAAGAAATTAAAGATGCTAAATCAGTTTCTAGAAATTCAGTTCTTGGAAATTTACATGGAAATACAATTCCGAGTAGTGCTGTGGTAGAAATTATAAGTTTAGATGATTTTCATTTAGATTGTGATATTGTTAATAGATTTGGAATTTTATCAAAGAAATTGGCTTATATGATTAAATAAAATAATAAAGGAGAGATATAAAAGTGAAAACAGGAGAACTTTATACATATGCATTAACTAACCCTAATTCTAAATTCAAATCATTAACAGAAGGACATAATTACAATAAGATTTTCAAAATATTAAATGGGATACTAGTCGAAGATATTAAAAATGGTTGTAGTCTTTGTATTCCAAATGTTAATGAAGATTGGGAGTTAATTAGAGAATTTGTTGACTTTATGACCGCAATTAATAGTGGCAAGATGATTCGAGGAGAAAGATTTGCTCAATTCCATGAAGTTGATTATTATGTTCATTGTTTGGAATTAGGAGATATTAATGGAAAATGGGAAATTAAATAATAATAAAGGAGAGATTACGTAATGAAAATTGAATTAACTATGTCCCAAATGGAAGCAATTGAAGAGGGTAGAGGATTAAACATAGACAATGAGAAATGGATATTAATAGATCAAGATAGTGAATATGCTATGGATGAGAATGGAAAATATATTGAGTATATTTATAAAAGATCATCGGATGAAAGATTTTTTAGAATAGTTTTATGCCTTGGAAGATATGGTTATGAAGATTATGGATTTGAATTTGGTTCACAAGATAGATTTGCCTATGAAGTAGAAAGAAAAATGGTTATGAAATATGAGTGGGTGAGTGTGAAATGAAAATTGTAGCAACAAGCAATTATAGTCTAGATGATTACAGTGAATATGTCATAGCAGAAGGATTAAATAGTTATTATGGTAAATTGATTTGTGATTTTCTGCAAAGTAAGGTTACAGATGGTGATAGTGCTTGGCCTGTATTGAAGGAAGATGATTATGTTCCTTTTGTGTGGGAACCTTGATAATGTAATTATTTGATAATATATTTAAGAATATATAAATAAAAATGCTTGACATATGGTTAGTGAAATGATATAATTATTAAATAAGATAATTTAAGGAGGTGAATACATATGTGTTTTGTAGGAGTTGATATTGATGCAATTATCGAAGAAAAATGTAAAGATCCTGAATTCAAAAGGGAATATGAAAAAGTTATGGAAAGATATAGTGGTAAGAATGTTAGCAAGAAAAGATATAAGACAATTGATAGAGTTAGAATGATGAAGAAGTAAGGGAGTGGAAGGGGCAAAGATGAGTAAGAAATTAATTGAGTATGGGTTTACATAAGTAATAAATAAAATTATCAACTAAATAAATATCCTTCAACAAATGATATTTCAACATATTCAAGGAGGACTTAAACAAAATGACTAAAAAATATTATGATATTAGAAAGAAATATTTAGCTGATGCATTATCTTATTTAGGATTTAAGTATTTTAAAGATGGATTTAAAGAAAATACAATATATAGTTTCGAGGATACTGAAAAATTCAGAATAGCTATGACGGAACTAAACAATCTTAAAAATAAATTAAGTATTAACAACTAAATATTTCTTCAATTATGGGAGGTAATCAATTATTAAAATAGGGAAATTGGAATTACATAAGGCGTACAAAAATTATAAGGAATTGTGCAAAGTTTTAGAAGTAAAAATCAAAGTTGGTAAATCTAAACAATTACAACTTAAAGAATTTGAAAGATATTTTAGATACCATAGAGAGGGAAACAAATTCGTCATTGATGAAATATTAATTACTCCTGAAGATAAGGTGGACAATAGAAAAGGGCATAGTGGCACATCGGAAGGGAGTAGGAATAATAATGAAGTGTATGGAACTCACATAGATAAAATACTACTTAATTATTTTTCCGAAAGTGATAAGTCTATAATTTATACTACTACAAATCAATTATCATGGATAGTTGGTTTAATAAATAGTAATTATAGTGTAGCATCTAGTCACAAAGATAAATATTACAGTTATTCCTTTGAAATTATGAACGGAGTAGCCAATAAGATAGCAATGTGGGATCTATTCGGAATAATAAAAACATCTATTAAAAGTATAATAAGATCATCCTTAAAAAGATTGTCTAATTCTGATAATAAATATATAGATTATGAAGAATCTCATATGATATTTTATAATCATGCCACTAGAATTGCTTCAAAAGAAGAAGAGAAAATAATTAGAAACATAGAAAATTCTGTATTAGAAAAGAATCAAGTAACCAGAAAGAAATTACAATACAATGATAAACTAATGAATGAGTATTATGATGAAGTAGAAGAACTGGTTAAGAAAGAAATAGATTATGTCGATAAAATATTCATAGGTTATAAGATACATATATTAAAGAGTATTGAACAACAAAATGTTTCTGAAGACAGAAATTATCTTAATCAAATATTTATGGAAAGAACTAAAGAAAAGATGGTTAAGATCACAATCAGAACAAAGGAAAAGCATGGTAATTATATAGGGCAGCCTAATCCATTTTGGGGTAAGTTTGTAGTAGAAAGATTAAACTTTAATTATATGATTTATACAGAGTATGTAATTGAATCCTTAATGAATATAAATTTTAAGAATATTAAAGAAATAATAATTAATTATAAGGCAAAAAGTCATAAGAAAATGGAGCGTAAAAAGACAATAGAAACATTTATTGATACTCAAGATGAAGAGGATAGGAACATGTGGGAAGCTGTATTCAAAGAAGAATAAATTATTGAACTAAAAGTTGTCACTCTTTCAAAACTCTATATAGTATATACCATAGCAAATAATATTTTCCATAAGTTATTATATAGAGTTTTGAAAAGGTGACAACTTTTAAACTCTATATAATAATTGTAATAATATAATTCATGAAGTAATTTCGACGCGATAGCTAGAAATTATGTAATGAAAAGCCTCCTGCAAGGATATATATCTTCATTATTAAATTAAAATAAAAAGGAGAAAATTAAAATGTCAGAAATAATTATAAACAAACCTTGGTTTATTTTAACAATGCCATCATATGACAAAAATCAGGAATTATTCGAAATAATGAGTAAAGGGTATCTTGATATTAATGAAAAATCAGGAATTAGGAATGAAAGTATTGATCTAATTAATAAAATTTGGGATGATAAATATGGTTTAAATAATACAGAAGATATATTAGAAGAAATAAAAGATAAAGATATTAGTATAATAAAAAACCCATATTTTATAAGTTTTTATTATTACTTAACTTGTTATCCTTTAAATTATATAAACAAATTATTAAATATTAAGTTAAGAGCTAATGATAAACCTAAAATAATACCTGATAATATATTATTAATTGAAAGTGGTTGTGACCAATGTAATAGTGAAATGGTTGATTATTATCCATTGTCTAAAAATGATATAAGTGTTTATTTTGGTAGAATTTATGAACGCCCACATTTTGGATCTTATATTTATACTAGTTTATGTGATACTTGTAAAATACAAAATGATAAATTAGTATCTGAAGAGTTAAAAATATATCAAGAAGAGAAAGAAAATGAAGAATATGAAAAATTTTTAAAAATACAAAAATATATTACAGAGTTAAAGGATATGCCATATAAGGAATATCTTCAAACTGAGCATTGGCAAGAAATTAGAAAGAAAGCATTACATAGAGCAAATTATAAATGTCAATTATGTAGTAGTAAAGAAAATCTTAATGTTCATCATAATACATATGAAAATAGGGGTTGCGAGAAAGATGAAGACTTAATTGTTCTGTGTCAAAAATGTCATGGTAAGTTTCATGATAAGTTTGTTGAAGAGAAATTAGTAGAAAATGATATCAAACCTATTGTTTCTAATGAAGAAGATTTATTATTAGATAAAAAGTTGATGAATACATATTAAGTCATAATCTTAACATAAATAGCAAAGAGAACATTAAGGAAATGCTTGATATAGGGTTACTATAAACTATAAAGGAGAGACAAAAAATGACATTAGAAACTGAAGAATACAATAAATTATCCAAAACTCAACAAAATGAATTACAATCATGGATAAAAGGAAGATTCACGCATCGTAAAACTGTAAACAAAAATCATACTTCATATGGGTATAAACATGTTTTTGAAAATGATATACATGGATTTTATATTTCTAATGAACAATTCAAAGGTGCTATGTTAGAGGCAGGTTATGAACCAAGAGATAAATCAGCTAAGAACTGGAGTTTTTATGTAAAGTTTTTCGATTTAGCGAATGACGATTATTGTTAATATTAAAATAAGAAGGAGATAAATAAATGATTAATGAATTTAAAGGTAAATACTATTTTCTAAGCAATTTTTACACCGCACCAGTCGAATATGAAGGTTTACAGTATCTTAATAATGAATCTGCATTTCAATCAGCAAAAGTTACTGACATAGAAAAACGAAAACAATTTTGTTCAAAAGATCCTTCTACTGCTAAAAAGAAAGGAAGAAATGTGACTTTAAGGCATGATTGGGAAAAGATTAAAGATCAAGTTATGGAGGATTGTGTTAGAGATAAGTTTACTAGGAATGAGGATTTAAAGCAAAGATTGCTAGATACTGGTGATAAGGAACTGGTTGAAGGAAATTTGTGGAATGACCAATATTGGGGCGTGTGTCGAGGTAGAGGTAAGAATATGTTAGGTAAGATTCTTATGAAGGTTAGAGATGAATTAAGAGGGTAATTACCCTTTAAAATGTATGTTTCGAAGTAAATAATAAAGAGGTGTTTATATGATACGAGTTGATATTAATGAATTTCAAATAGGTCAATGTGAGGAATGTGGTACTTATACCTATAGAGTAATTTCTATAGCGGAATATTCATTTTATATGTGTGATAAATGTTCTGATACTTTATTGTCATCTTTGAATATTGAAAAACAAATAGCAAAATTAGAAAATAGATTGCTCTACAAATAAAAGTTCTGTTTTAAGTTATACTTATAAATAAAAGAAAGGTGATTATTTGTACACTTTAAGTATTGAAAATTTAATAAAATGGGCATTATTAAAGAACACAGAAGGAGTATCTATAGGATTTATAAGAGGATTTAGCGAACATTTAAAAGTTCCAGAAGATTGTTATATAGATGCGACAGCAAGATCCCTTTATGCCATTTTAGATATTTATGATTATATGTTTAAATGGGACGAAAAAGATGATAATAAAGTTGTATTTACTAATTATTATAAAAATAGATTGGAAGAAATAGAGAAATCATTATTAAGAAGTTTTCCGAGGAAATTCGTTGAAATATATAATGAAACAAATTATAGTTTTATTAATAATTTAAAGGAGAGTTTGAAATGAAAATTAAACTATACTGGGATTATTTTAAATACATCTTAGAACATAAAAAGAATGTCTTTAAAACTTGTTGGAAAAGAAAATTATACAAACACGCCATTACTCATGATTTAAGTAAATTCAATCCTAAAGAATTTATACCATATGCGGAATGGTTTTATGGGTATCATGGTGCAAAACTTGAAAAAGAATATAATCATGAACAATTAAATAATGGGATGTCATGTATAAGTAATAATTATTTAGAGTGTAAGAGAAATTTTGACAAAGCATGGGAGCATCATTATAAAAACAATCCTCATCATTGGAATTACTGGTTAGATGAGAAGAGTGTTCCACGAAGAATAGATGGTAAATATTTAGAACAAATGATAGCAGATTGGGAGGCAATGGGTTTAAAGTTTGGTGGATCTGCTCAAGCGTATTATTTGAGAAATTATAATAATATTAAATTAGAGAGGGATACAAGAATAAAATTGGAGATGATGTTAGGTTTAAATGATAGTTTGGCACATAATTATGGTCATACATTAGAAGAGTTTGTTAATATGTGGGATGAAAGCGAGTATAATATGGTTTTTAGATTTGTTAAGGATAGGTATGGGGTTGATAGTTATGAGTTGTTGAAAGTTCAAAGCAATTAAAGGAAAATTTTATCGGATGTAACGAACGCTGAAAGTGGCTTGTAGCAAGGGTTTTGGAATTAGAGAAATTTATAAATAAATAAAATAAAGAGGAGTTGGATTTATTGAATAGTCCTATTAAGTGG
>Ga0209728_1001016_pt1 | contig 18854 bp, 22 predicted proteins | sample RifGroD1_FD_183997 | JGI IMG/M metagenome (GOLD analysis project Ga0209728, IMG submission 183997) | Groundwater microbial communities from Rifle, Colorado, USA - Groundwater D1 (SPAdes) (version 2) | ecosystem: Environmental > Aquatic > Deep subsurface > Groundwater | place: Rifle, Colorado... | reverse complement strand
TTCTTTAGTTGGTTTTAATCTAATTTTAATTGATTTTATTATATTTATCACCTCCTTTTTATAATATTTATGTATTAATTATATAATATAAATATAATTTATAACTTATTATAACTTATTGATAACTTTTTGTTAACTGTTGGACACCTCTACCATGATATATATTTGCCATATATTAATCACTTTTAAATCTAATAATAAATTAACATATGTATTAGTAAAATTCTACTCTAACCTTAAAGTATCTTTTTAAATCAATATTATTATAATATATCCAGTCAATTCTATCAGAACTTATATAGTAATAAATTTTATAATTATCATCCAAATTACTTTTAAAAGTTTCATCAACAGAAATACTACTAATTTTTTGAACTGTTGAAAATGTACCTGATAATTTATTGTTAAAATCAATCCAAACACTACCTATATCTGTTTCTTTTTGATAATATTTACTTGATATTTGCTTTAAATCTGTTGTAAAACGATTGCCTATTTTTATAGATGGAATACTAGGATAAGTATAATCTGTAGTACCAAATGACCATGCATCAACACCACACATACATGCCAATAAATATGAATTTTGTATATCTTGTTCAGATTGCTTTAATGTTTTTGTACTAAATTTATAAGATAAACTTGCTACTTTTACATTTAATGAATGTGCTAATTCAACACTTGTTAACCATTTGGTCATAATTGTATTCATACCACTTACAACATCTGCATAAGTATCATTATTTCTGGAATAAAAACTTTCTAATAATATCCAATCTCCATTTCCTAAATGAGTAGGTGTTCCTGTTGGATTATATGTGGCATGAACATCACTTGATAATAAATTGCTTGGAGTCCATGCATTTGCCATCACATACATTCCTTTTGAATGTACATAATCTGTATAGGTATTTAACTTTTCTCTTGACACTTGATAATCATATCCTGCACAATCAAAAAATGCTCCATAAAATCCTTCTGTGTGACAAGCATCTATTTTTCTTCTTATTTCTTCATCTGTCCATATAGGTGTTTCCTCATCATCTCCAATATAAATATAACCAAATACTTTAACATCATTATTAGTTAAATAACTAGTTATATCTAATTCTCTACTAGTTAATCTTTCAGGGTCTTCACAAACCAAATAATTAAAATTCAATAATGTATTTTTACTATGTTCTGCACTATATAAAATATCTACTTCATCAATATTGCCATATTTAAATGCTATGTTCTCTAATTTATAAGTATTACTTATTACAGGTATATTAGAAAGTTTATATAAATCAATTACTTCGCTTTCCCAAACACCATATATATTTTTATCTTCTTTAAATTGTATAATTTCTGTATCCCATACAGTTATTGTACCTGTATAATTTCTAGCAAAAATATAAGCATAAATATATCTAACAGGAACAGTAGGTGTGTATAATACAGAAAATTGTGTATCATCCCATGAACCTTGGGGGAATGCTATATGTACTTCTTCATATGACCCTCCAGATAAACCTTCATCTGTAAAAGTTGCCCTTAATTGCATTCCCCAATCAGAATAATTACCTGAACCTAATATATTTTCACCTATTGCTTTTATTCTAAATAATATAGGATACATAGAATCTGTTTCCTGCATTAAATTATAAGTACAATTTAAATAATTCCCTCCTGCATCTGATATTATTTTTAATTTATCTCCAATAATTTCCCAAGGATCACCGCTAACAGACCACCTAGAAGTATCACCTGGAAAAGAAGTTACTTCTGTAGGAGATAATAGTTTAATTTTTTGCAATGTTTCATCATATATTGTTCGTGTGTAAAATCCTTTAGTAACATCAGGTTTAATATTTAAACTAATTATATTCACCTCCAAAAGAAATATAATAAAGTAATTTTATACTTCATTATACTCAATATTACATTTATTAAGATTATCGTCTATGCTCATTCACTAAAACCATAATAGAAACTTTAAACAACTACTTGTGGTATTATTAAAATTATGTCTGCTTGTTCTTGAGTAATATATTCTTTCGTCACACATAATTGTACATTTTCAATATCAAATTGTCCTAATTTCCATTGATAAAGAATAAAATTGTACATATTACACCCCCATCAATGATATTATAGCAGATTCGACAGCAGTAAGACGTTCTTCTTGCGTAGGAATTAATTGTTCTCTAATATCAATAAAACTACCTAAAATATCCCCTACTTGTAAATTTGTTGATTCAACAATACAAAAATTAGCTAAATTTAAATCTATACCACTAACACTATTTCCTTTTCCAATTATATTATCAGACATATAACTTTGCACATTTTTAATAATTGCTATTATTTTATTATCTAAATTATAATATACAATTCCTGTCATTTAATCTCTGCTCCTTTCTATTCCTTGTTACCTAATTTCACCACCAGAATCAGTATATGTTGCTGTTGCTCCTGCTGGTTGAGTTCCATAAGTGCCAATTGTACCTGTGTTAGTTGCGGATAAACCACGACCATTATCAATTCCAGAATTAGAATAACTTGTAGCAATGCTACCTTTTAAAACACTTATACCATTTACTCTGTTTGAATATGTTCCATAATATATATCACATACACTACCATAATTAACAATAACTCCATTCTTAATAGAATTAATAATACAACTACAATAATCCAATCTAATATAACTAGATGAAGAAATTGCAAATCCATCAATTGTATCACTCGTAGCATTTATCCCTCTTATTTGTATTTCACTTAAATGACAACTATTTATTATTACATTTGGCACATTAAAAGAACTAGTAACAATAGTATCTCCTAATAAATATATTTTACCTGAACCATAAAATCCTGAAATATTAACTACTTCATTATAAGTACCATTAGCAAGATTAATTGTAATATTGTGATTTATTATTTGTGGCAATCTATTAATTGCTGACATTATTGTTTTAAACGCTGTTTCAGATGTAAGACCATTATTTATATCATTGCCTGTAGTAGCATTTACATAATATGTTATATTTTCTGTTGTTTTTATTTTTAATCCTGCTATAATTCTTTTATCTGTAATATTAGAATTAATTATAGAAGTTACATTAACATCAACATATACTTCTGCTAATTTTATTCCAATAATTGTTCCTGGTATTGATGGAGCAATAGGGGAAGATGATGGTGTACCTTTAATTACTTGTAATACTGGAGTATAATATGGAACTGTAGTTATATCTATACCAATAACTATAATATCAATTCTAGGATTAGTAACATCAGCAGTTTCAATTGTTAATGTAGTATTAGAATCATTATAAATTCTATATCCATCTACCCAATGTACACCACTTAAAACAGACACTCCCATTGAAGGCGTATCTGTTTGTAATGTTGTAAGATCAGATTGAATTAAAATACCATTACTAAAAAAATCTTTATCTCTTTCCATTAAATCAATAGGGCTGTATTGATTACCTGCAATATAAGAAGCATGAATAGTCATAAATTCACCTCGTTTAAAATTTAATTAAGTGTTAAACTAAGTGCTGAAGGTGAAAAACTTAATGTGTCATCAACACCATCCACAGTTTGAGCATTATTTAATTGTCCAAATGCTAATAAATTACCACCTGTAAGAGCATCATAAACAAGATAGTGAGTAATCGTACCCCATGAACCTGACGAAATAGGATATATTATTGTATTAGCATTAGTTTTACTTCCATTTACTGATATAGGGAAATTAGTTATATTATTTGTTATAGCAACTCTTGCATAACCATTCCCTACAGGTTCAGTAATATTAGTACCAGAAGCAGTAGGAGCAGTTGTTGAAAGACCAAAATATAGTGTTGCAGGAGGAGAATAAACAACTCCACCAAAAACAGAATCTATTAATTTATTATCTAAAAAATATGTAAATGCCATATTATATTCCTCCCTTAAAAAATTCCATCTAAATAAACAATATAATCATATTTAACATTATTTATTATATTAGTATCCATTGTTCCATTAATATCTATATTTGTATTGAATATAGCATATTCTAAAAATATATTTTTAGATTTAGTAATAGTGCCACTTATTAAACTTTGTGCATTAATAGAACTAGTGATTGATTTTGTAGATATTAATGTACCTAATAATTCCGAATTAGTAGTAATACTACTTGATATATTATTTATTTTATATATTAAAGGAGTATTAATAATAAAAGAAAAATTAATAGGAAAACTAAAAATATCAGGAGATTGTCTAACTAGTGAAATAGAATTAATTGAACCACTAATACTAATGTTTGCTATTTTTACTCACCTCGCTTTATATTGCGCATTAGTTAATATTAAATTAAACTCTTTTCAACTTTCATAATACCTGTAAGAATTATTGATGTATTTCCAGAAGTATCTGTTAATCTTGTTGAATATTTATATTCACCACTTAAATTTACTGTATCAGTACTTAGTAAATTAACAATGAATTTACCATTTACCGCATCTGTAATAATAATTCCTAAATCATTATCTTTAGTTAAAATTATTTGTGAATTATCATTATTTACTAATGCAAACTCAATAATAAATCCAGTTATATTAATAAAATTATTATTACTGTCTGTAACATAAACAATTAAATCGCGAGAATCACCAGAATAAATTGTAAAATTCATATTATTATCAACTCCATTTTACTATTATATAATTATATAATTGCATTGAGGCAACTAACTAGAGCATTTAAATCTGAAGCTAATAAATCATCAGCATCATTTGGGTCAACAACATCAGATACACCTAATTTTGTCGATGGTAAATTTGTGGAATTCATTGGATATATTGCATTACGTGCTTCATTAAATATACTCGCATAAAAAATACCTCCACTACTGACTGTAGTGAAGGTAATAGTAGATAAACTTTTATATTGTCTGAATTCATTAATTTTCGAACAAAAATTATTCCATTCTGTAGCGGCTAAATTTGTTGCAGGATTACCTTGTACTTTTGGAGTTGTCCAATTAAAATTATCAGGTCTACTAGAAGTAGTTACATATAAATAACTTGAATAATAAAAACTGTCCAATACCTCGCTATTATAAGTATAATATGTTCTTGCAATAAATCTATATTGTAATCCCGATGTTAAATTTGTCCATGTTACAATTCTTATGCTATTTTGATATTCAGTATATGTAATATCTTTATAAGATGGACTTATTGAATTATCATAAGCATAAACCCTAATATAATCCCAATTGCCAGTCATACCATCTGCAACTCTTATATCAATTGTGTCCAAAGTTTTTGCAGGACATGTCAAATTTCCAGGTGTTTTTGCTAAAGTTGTACTTAAATTTTCAGTTGTATAATTAGAACTACCTAGATCATTAACACCTTTAACAGATAAATAATAAGTTACACCAAATTCTAAACCAGATAATACACATGTTGTTCCATTAATGCCAGATATAGTATGATATATTCCATCATAATGTTTATATCTTAGTGTATAAGTTGCCGCATTTTCAGAAGTTCCCCAAGACAATCTCAAAATACCTTCATCTTTTGAAGTAACTACAGGAGCAGAAGATGGGATACTTGGCACTGAAGTGGCAACATATAAATCATTTGACCAATATACACTTTCTAATAACGTACTATTTACAGTGTAGTGTGTTACAGCGTTAAATTTATATTCCGTATTTGTTGTTAATCCTGAAAATGTTATTACTCTTTGACCATTACTATAATTGCTTTTAGATAAATCTAAATAACCTAATAAATTATTTGAATTATCGTATTTGTATACTCTAATATAATCCCAATTTCCAGACATCCCATCTGCAACTCTAATATCAATATCATTTGCACTTACTAAAGGGCATGTTATATCTCCTGGTGATTCTGGTGCTGTAGTTCCTATATTAATTGATGTATATGCTGATTCGCCTGAATCATTAACACCTTTAACGGATAATTCATAAGAAGTACCATATGCTAAGTTTGTTAAAGTATATGTTGTATTATATGTATTTACAATTAATTCTGTACCATAGTAACATCTTAATTTATAACTTATAGCATTTGTTGATACTCCCCAAGATAAATTCAAACCTTGTTCAATTCTTGAAGTGATTACAGGAGGTGAAGATGGTGTTTCTGGGATAGGAGGTAATTCTGCCTGTACTAAACCTGCACCATATTCCCATGAATCACCTAATGTTTTGCAATTACTTAATAATTCACTAACTAATTGACTTCTAGTATATGATGGATATTTTTCTTTTAAACATGCTAAATGTCCTGTAACATAAGCAGTAGCAAAAGATGTTCCTGACCACCAAGAATATCCAGTACAAGATGTACTCCATACATCTTCTCCAGGTGCTACTAAATCCAATCCTGTTCCATAATTAGAAAAACTTGATTTTATTTCATCTTGATTAATTGATCCAACAGCAACACATGAGTAATCATAAGCAGGACAACTAACTGTAGATTTACCTATAGAGTCCCATCCTATTTCAGATAATGTACCATTTCCTGAACAAGAAACAACAATTATTCCTGCGTTGTACGCACGTCTACATGCATCTATTAATAATTGTTTATCTTCTGGCGTAGAATCATCGTCCATAGATATAGCAAAGTTAATAATATCAACGCCCTGAGATAACGCCCAATCAATTCCAGAGATAAGATCATCTGTATATCCTCTATTATCACTGCCTAATACTTTAGCAATAAATAATCTTACATTAGGAGAAACACCAATACAACCTATACTATTATCTTGTCCTGCAATAATACCTGCACAAAATGTACCATGATCATTATCATCATATTGTGAAGATTGACTATTTACATAATCTACCCATTGATACGCTGTAGGCAAATCTTCATGATATGCTAAACCAGTATCAATTATCGCTACATCTACACCATTACCTGTGTAAATACCTTTATATCTAACATCTACTTTTGTTGCAATATAACCCCAGTCCATACTTTGAGCAGAACCACCGCATTTACTTACTGGTCTAATATTTTTAATATTCTCATGCTTAATTAAATTTTCTACTTGTTCTAAAGTTAATTCAACAGACATTAATTCTGGTATTTTATCGAAGTCATGTCTTACTTTAGCATTAAATGATTTTATTAATTCTGGATTAGATTTTTCATGGAATTCTATGAAGTATCTTTTTGTTTGATTTGGTATAATAAATCACCACCTTATTGCTTTATAATAGATAGAATTAAGATTTAATAATATTATTAATATCATGCAATATATTTTGATAATTAATAATATTTTCTTGTATTTTGTCTATCTCTAACAACATATCATTTTTTCTTCTTTCTAAATTAGCTATTTGTTTATGAATGTGTTCTATTGTAATTTCTTGTTCTTGTACTGTAGTAGTTTTTATTTTTAAAATTCCATTGTCATTATAAACTTCAGTTTTATTTTTATTGTTTGCCATTAGGTAATATACCTCCTCGAAATTGTAATTTAAATAATTATAATAATTATATTTATCGACATTAAAACATATATACCAACATTCTTTGTCAAAGGGAACACCTCCCAACTGTCGAAATAATGTAATGATATACATTTATTCGAGAAAGGAGGTGCAATTTATGATCATTACATGTCCAAAATGCGGAAATAACACTTTTATAATGAATGATAATCCATCTGGTTTAGTATCATGGAAGAAAAAGCCTGACGGAAATATAGACATTAAAATTGATACAATATTCCCTGTACGTGCTTATTTTTGCTCATCTTGTAAGTATGTTGAACTAAAATATGAAAACCCTAATCAAGCTTAGCTGTTACTACTACATTTCCGGTTATGTTTCCGTTGAATGTGGGGTATTCCTCAAGATTAGAAATAATCCCCTTATAAGTTAAACATCCATGTAGGGTATTACCTACGATACCTTTATTTGTTACAACTTCCAACTGTTCATTTGTTTGGACAGTTTTTTCTTTATTCATGATAAATTCCTCCTTTTTGTTTTTATTATTTTATTATTATATTTGATTAAAATATAAAGACCTCATTAAAGAGGTCTTTATTGATAATATAATATTATTTTTAATTTACTTCATCTACCAAATATCCCACAAAATTTTGAATGCAACTGTCGCAAAAATCTAAATTAGATAATGTCATCAAACTTTCATAATCGTCAAAATAACTACCATAATTAACACTATTGCTATGGATTCTCCATACTGTTTCTTCAGGGGTAAAAATCTCTTTACCACATTTACAACATCTAGGATAAATAAACCTTTCTTCTGCACAAATAATTTTCCAATCATAATGCACAGCACTAATACTTATCTTATCAGAATACAAATCATCATTAATGTTACTTATACTGTAGATATTTTCAAAGGGAATAAATGTTTTAAGTCCATTATTACCATCAATCAGCACGATACAATTATATGTAGTTGTATCAACTAATAAATTATCATAACAAAATGTTTCTTCTGCACCTTCATTTTGAATAAAAATACTGTGTCCGATGAATTTTTCAAAGCAAGATAAATTTAGATTTTGTTTTTTCATAAACATAATAAAAAACCTCCATTTAATATAATTATAAGGGCGACTAACTTCAACTACCTTATAAATCATATTATAGAGGTTTATAATTAAACCGTCAATAGTTTTCTAAAGAAAATTTTATAAAAATATAAAGTTTATATAGATACTAGTCTAATTACTTTATTTCTATATATTCTATTAAATCATCAAGCTTACATTCTAATACAATGGCAAATTTTGCCAACACATCAATATTCATATTATCTGCTTTTAAAAGTTGATACATCCTTGATGAACTCATACCCATTTTATCAGCAAACCATTTGCGACTTGAACCATATTTCCTTTGGTACTCATTTATTTTTTCTTCTATTTTATTCGTTATCTTAATCTTCATTTAATCACTCCCTATAATATTATTATACCACAACTATGTATTCTACAAAAATAAGATAGAGAATGTTTACAATCATATTCTACTACAAATAATTATTAAAGTCAATATAATTATTTTTATATTCTATAAAATTTTTAGTTAATAATTATATTGCATGTTCAATTACAGAATCTTCCCACATTATATTTAAAATTTCATTTAATCCCTTAAATTCTTCACCTTTCTTAATTTTTATCACATGTAAAATATCTTTTCCTTTCAACCATTCATTTGAACAAATATCTTTTTCATCCTTATATATAGGTATTCCTTCAACAATTCTATGCATTATTTCTTTTCTTATTTCTATTATTCTTTTTTCATCTATTTCTTTATCATACTCAATAATAATATGACCTTCCGGAATAAAACAATCAACAATATAATTTAATATTGGCATATTGTATTGAATATCTGAATTAGGAAAAACATCTTTTAGAAAATTTAATTTAATATCTTTCATATCTACTCCTTTTTTAATATAATGATTATATTAATTGATTGTTTATTAGGTAGTTTTATTTAAACTACCTAATAATAAATACCCTTTTAAACATCTATTATATTATTATTCTCTTCATCCTTAATTTCACCATATCGTCTATTAAACAAAGATTCAAAATGTTCCCAATTATCACTTAATTTCATAATAGTAATAACTGAAGCTAAGTGTTTATCTAAATGAGAAATACCAATATTTTCAGTTAAAAATTGATGGAATTTATATTTTCTATAAAACTTATTCTCATTAGATTTATTTTTAACCAAAGGATTTTTATTCCTTAATTCATCTAATACCATTTCTGGTAACACGTCATAAACAAATTTATTAGTATATTGACCAACTAATGGTGATTTAGCATTACCTTTATATTGCCAACCTTTAAGTCTGAACATTTCCTTATAAAACTCCAATGGAAATCTTCTAGTCCAAGGTAAAAATTCCTCCCTTACATATAAAGATAATAATTTTTGTAATTCATCACGTTCTTTTTCATCTTCGTATCCAGTTGCTTCATCAATAAGTGCAATGATCCCAATCTTAGACAAAGAACGAATGAGAATTTCTGCTGCCAAAGCAATCGGTTGTTGATTGGTCATTAAAATATTATCTTGTCTAGCTTGTAAATAAATATCACAAATAATTGGCAAGACTTCTGCTTTATAACCATCTAAAATCCTTTTATCTTTTGCAACGTATTTTACCGAAAACGTTCTCCCGGCACTCAAAGCCTTATCTATGTAGGGTTTGAGGTTATTTGCACTAATAAATTGTGGCATTTCAGTCCATGTGTTCTCCTGCTTACTTTTTCCATATCTTGGCCTATCAAACGCCTTGAACATTGCTGTACTAGATAAAATTCTAGTACCATCTTCCAAAACTGCACAAGTTAATTCTTTCTCTCCAATAGTTATTTTACCAAAATGTGTTGCTTTTAGGATCTTTTCTTCCATGTCTTTCATAGTAATATCCTCCTTTAATATATTTTTTATTTTCAATAATATAATACTATAAAGGAGTATGAAAGTCAACACAATTATTTTAATAATCTATATAAAATAAATAAAAATATATAATATAATTATATTATGATTTTATTAACTCAAATACTTGCAATATTTTATTGACTATGATAAAATAGATATAAAACTAAAAAAGGAGGAATAATTTAATGTTTAATCTAAATACACAGAAAATAAAGTATATTATTACAGGAATAATTATTGGAGCTACATTATCAACATCAATTGCTTTTGCTGATTTATCAGAAGTTAAATTGATAATTAATGGTAAGCAAATACAATCTGATGTAGCACCACAGATGATTAATGGTAGAGTTTTTGTTCCAGTACGTCTAGTGAGTGAAAATTTGGGTGCAAATGTTAAATGGGATAATGTAAATAATAGTGTTATTATTGATAGTTGTGGTGAACAACAAACAACAAAATCTATACAATCCCAAATATCTACCAATAACACACAAGATGAATATGTAGAAATTAAAAATTATCATGATAGTAGAGGTAGTTTAGGTAATAATCCACCTGTAAAATATAAAGGCAATGTTTATTTTCCTTTGTGGTATATTATACGCATATCTAATCTTCATGAAAAATATGATGAATCTACTAAAATACTTTCATTCAAAGATAGCAATATTAAATTAGATACCACAAATAAAAATGATTTTATTATTTATAAAGATAGAACCTATATAAAAAATGGTATATTATGCAATATAAGTATATCTAATTGAGATTATCCAAGTCTAGCTACTTGCACCTGATCTAATCTGAATTCTCCTAATGATGGATTATAAGCATAAATACCACCAGTTTGCGGATCTCGATATATTGCAGGTGCTAGTATATCAGTTCCCCATTTAATACCTCCACTAACACTATCTGCTCTTAATATTACACTTTGTCCTACGCTAATATTATTGCCAACAGTTGCATTTGTACTAACATCAATTGTTACTCCACTTAATGTACCAGTAATGATTTTTTCAGCATTTAAATTATTTACTTTTTCATTAGTTACAGTTCCATCAGATAAATAACTTCCATTTATTTTTTGATTTAATTCATCTAAAATATCAGTACCATTAATTCTCAATGTATCACAATCAATATCACCTGAAACATCTGCATTAGTTGCTGTTAATTTTGACATATATGCATTACCACTGAGGTCTACACGGAAAGGAGCATTTTCATCTGTTCCACCTAATTTAATCCCTGTATCATTTGCTATAAATATAGAATTACCTGAACCTATTTGTAAATATCCTGTAGAAACTAAATTACCTTCATTATCTGTATAAAATACATCTATCCACACTGGAGTATCTACCGTTCCAGTGTTTTTTTGTATTTTTATACCAGAAGTTACATCCATTAGTATTCTAGTTTTATTATCTGAACGAAGAAGGGAAAGAATTAAATTAAGAATAGTAACTCCTTCTGTATTGACAGTCATTATTTTATTCCCTTCTGCATCTGATGCATCTAAAGTTAGTGAATTTCCAAGTAAAATTTTACCAATTAATTTTTCCGAAACTATACCATCTGCTGAAATACATGTTTCAAAACTATCACCGCCAGATTTTGACAAACCAACTGCTCCATGAGTTACCCTAACAATCCTTTTATTATCGTTTGGGTCTGTGGCAGTTAATCCTTTACGATCTAATGAGCAATATTCATTACCTGCTAAATTTAATTCACCAGTATATTTTCCTTGTAATGTTTCTATAATAGATGCCACAGAATTATTTGTACTATTGATAGTATTCCAATCAGATTTTGAATTAGCAAGTTCTGCTGAAGCAGAAATGGATTGATTCAATAATTCAAGATACTTGTCAACATCTTTAGAAATATCTGCTATATTTGAAATTGTTAGGTTTATAAAATCCTGATCATGGTCATATGTTAATTCTGTAATTATGCATTTTACATCAATAGAAAAAGGTTTATAAATAATTCTAACGATTTCCCCAATTTTTACCTTCTGACGATCTAATTGACATCCAACATCTAAACAATTAAACATATTAACGATATCTAATTCTAAAGAGATAGGAATTGAGTAGTATTTTTTAAACTCGTTTTGTGCAAATTCTAACAATATTTTTGGATCTGAAATATAATCATTTCTTATTATCTTTTTCTTAACATAACTTGCTTTTAATTCAAACAATTGTGATTCTGTGAAGTTATTTTCTTCTGCTAATTCATTATTAATAACAACCATTTGATTATTTATATTACTAATTTGGTTCTCAAGACCTACATTAGATTTACTATCAAAAGTAATATTAATACCTGTATTACTTTCATCTGTATAAGAAAAAATTATATCTTCATAATCTTTTGTTGAGAAATAACTTACAGTTAATACATTGTTGTTAATACTAATACTTTTCATACTTGAAACTAATGGGTATTTATTATTATTGTTATAATAAGTAGAAGTAATTAAATCATTAATAGTATTTGCAATAGTATTTTTAATATCACCTGAATTAACATTAAATATTATATCATTTCCATCAATTGATATAATAATATTACCTGTATTTACAGCATCATTATTAACAATTATATTAAATTGACAATTATTAATTTCTAATTTTTTATTATCTATTTCAAGTTGTTTTGCATTTCTTTGAATAATTAACTGACTTGTATCTTGATTATTTGTCTGTGCAATGTCTAAACTATCTAATATAATTAATAATTGAGTATTTAATGTTGATAAATCTGTATATTTAGTATTTAGACTTTCTTGTAAAGAAATTTTATTTGTAATTAAAGTTTCAAATTGTCCTTCATATGTAAATATTTTTTCTTGATAGTCCTCGATAGCGATACATAATTCATCAGACATATAATCGCTATGTTCCAATATATTACCATCTTGATCCCTAGAAAAAGGGAACATAAAATATTGATAATTAACTAATTCTGCACCACCTGTTATTGTAACTGAATTTAATGTTAAATCATTTTTACCTAATACTTTAAGATGTGTACAAAATGAATCTGGATTTGGTTTAAATGATAGATTATTAATATATTTCCCGTAATCGAAAACCAATCCATAATTTGTTGAATTTGCAATTCTTTCAATATTTTCAATAGATGTTAAATCATCAGAAAGTGATACTGTATAATTTATTGTATCAAAATACAACAATGCAGAAAATGCTGTAGCAATTTCATAAAGACAATCAAGGGCAGTTTTTGAACTAAATGAAAACTGCAAATATTTTAAATCTAACGATGCAGAAATTGTCCCAATTTTCCAAATTGTGTTTTCTAAAACTATTGAGGTAATTTCTGTAGCATTTTTACTATAATCAGTATCTATATTACTATATGTAATAATTTCATCTGTAAGATTGTAGGCTAAAGAATAGCAATTTACATTTTTTGTAAATGTAGATTCATCCGAAGAATCTTCTACTGTATTAATAACAAAATATTCAGTTTGATCCATAAAGTCGTACTTAATTAAATATTTATATTTCAATAGATTGTATGATGGATTAGGAGTTAATTGATGATCTATTTCTATATCTGTTAATATAGAAAAATCTAGTTGATTTATCTGAGAAATCTTAGGATTGTAAACCAAATTAAAATAAGATGATAAAATACCTACTATTTCTTTATTTGGTTTGCAGATATAAAGTTTTGGTTTTTCATTTATTTTAGTTAAATCTAATTCAAACATAATTTCACCTACTTAATTATATTTTTAATTAAAAAAGAGACAATATTTAAATGCCTCTTAAATTAATATCATATTATGCACTTTCATCTTTTTCTTTTATATATTTTTCATAATCTTCTTTATACATCCATTTAAATTTACCTGCTGTTTTTCTTTTCTTTTTACAACATTCGTCAATATGTAAAATTGATGTTATTCTCTTTGCAACAGAAACACTTTCATACTCTGATATAAAATCATTAGTTAAAGATAATTGTATAATTTTATTATTAATATTATTTCCTATATTATTAAATAATATATTATTTTCATAATCTTCTTTATACATCCACTTAAAACCATTACTAAATTTTCTTTCACCTTTACAACATTGGGATACATTGTGAATTCCCAATGTTTTTTGTACTTCATTAACTCCATTCCATTCCTTGATAAATTCATTAGTTAAAGATAATTGAATAACTTTTCTTTTTCTATGTTTTACACCATCAATAACATCACAAACTTCATAATCCTCTTTATACATCCAATTAAAACCACCTGCATATTTGTATTTATTTTGACAACAAGAAATTATATTGCCTTGTTTTATATTTAATTCTTTTGTTGCATCAATAATACTATTCCAATATCTTATAAATTCACCTTCTAATGTTAGTTGTATAATGCTTCTTTTGTATTTTGTATCTAAATTATTTTTTGAAACAGTTGGGTCATAATCGCACATTCCGATTATTTTACCAAATTTTAGATATCTAACTATAGTAGTATCTCCTAATTTAGTAATATTTTTTATTTCTCTTGTACTTTTAATCCCATTATTCCATAATTCACAAACTTCTTTTACTCTTGATGATAAAGCAAATTTTTCTATATCATCCCATTTAATATTACTCAAATCAAATAATTCACTTAATTTACTATGTAAAATATTATTTTTTATGTATTCTAAATCAGAATTTCTACAATTAATTCTTATAACTTCAATATTATGTTCTTTTGCTAGTTTATCTTTATAATCATCAATTTCTTGTGTTTCTTCTGCTGTTTTGTTTGTTAAAGTATTTTCATTTCCATGACCTATTCCACCATCCATTTCAAGGTTATATTTTTTATCATTTAATTCAAAATAAAAATCAAATCTATAATCAAAAAATTTATATTCTGGTATAAAATCAACATTTAATTGTTCTAATAAATTAAATGCAAATTTGTTAGGATATGAAATTCCATCTCCACAACGGATACAAGAATAACCATTTGCAAAAACAGAATATATTCTAATAGATCTCTCGTATCCACAATCAGGACATACAAAAATACAACTTTCCCCTGAAGAACGAGTTAATTTATAACCTTCCTCTGGATTTTTTAATAATTTGGCAATTGTAATTGCAGATGTCCAAAGATCATTATAACCAATTAAAACTTTTTTTGAAGGAATACAACATACATTACATCCTCTATTTTTAATTATACTTGTTTCAGAAATAATATCATAATTATTACAATTTAAACATTTATATTTATAAGATCTTTTTGTAGTGCCATTTTTATTGCTTGTTCTTATTTGTTCTAATATTTCAATATTACTATTATTAGTTTCAATAATATCTCCAACATTATATTTATAAGTCTTTATAAAAACACCTAAAAATACACCTAATTTACATTTTAATAAATTATTAGTTCTAATTAAAAATATATTATTATTATATTTAATATTTAACTGTTGTCCATTTTTTATATAATCAATAATTTCTATTTCACCTTCAATATCATCATAAATAAATTTAATTGGTCTACAACCAATACTTTCTTTCCAATTAATTTTTCCTTTATATCTACCTTCTTCATACCTCGGCAAATCATCTAAAAACACTTTTCTCAAACTAATCATCCTCCTCAAATATTATTTTATAATCTATCAATTCCACAAACCATCTCCTCGTTGCAAACAAAAAATAAAAATAGGGAAGGGTATAGAGGAGTATATACCCATTTAATTAGTTGATTGGCCTATCAACCTATCCCAAATGACAAAACTATAAAAAAAAAGAACCCACAATTAAGTAGATTCTTTAATAATTCCAACGTCATAAACATCACATATCAAAAAATCAATTTATATTTAATTAATCTTCAAGTTAATTATTCTTTAAATTAATTAATTCGCTTCTTCAAGTAAATTTTCTTTTTCTTTCTTCTTATCTAAAATTTTCTTTATTAGTGTTAACGCTTTGGGTTTACAAAGTGTGGTGACTATATCTTGCATTCCCTCTTTTGTTTTTCTTGGTCTTACTACAATCTCAAAATATCCACTATTACCTAAATACTGAGAATAAGGAACATTTCTTGTAAATTCACCATCCATGAGGATCTTCGATTCTCGCAATATTTTCATGAGAGAATTTCTTCCACATTCTCCAAACACTCCTGCTACTTGAATGAAATTTAATAAACCATTATCATCCATTACTGCATCATACATATCTACTTTTGGTTGCTGTTCTATTAATTTATTTTCTGCTTCGATTCTTTTATCTTTTTCTTCCTTTAATGCTGTAAGCAATTTAATGCCGAAATCTGGTGACATAATCATTTTTTCTAAAGTCTCTGGGCTTATGTATGCACCATGCTTACGGATAGAAGGAAGAACTTCATCAAACACCCATTTCTCAAATCTTTCTGCTTTTTCTTTAATTTCTATATTTTGACTTTGATCAGCAGCTTTAGTGATTAAGCGATAAATATCACCTTCAGGAATAATCTTTGTATTCCTCAATCTACCTAAATTATCGGTTACGGGATGAGTTATCCCCCAACGACAATGTGCTGATACTGCTTTATGCGGTTCATTATATCCTAATGCTTTAGCAACATCATTACCAACTACATATGGTTTATCATCAATTATTATAGTTCTTACTTGCCCAAATTCTTCATTTTCAAAAATCATTAAATTATTTTCCATGTTATCATATTCTCCTTTTATTTTTTATAATCCTTTAATATTTTAATTTATCATTTATTATAATTTTATTAGTTAATTAAAAACAATAAACTTAAGGACTATCCCTAATTTTCATATCAACACCACCTCAGATTAATAATATAATATGCAAAGGGTACTACATTTTTTAGACTAAGCATATTATACAATAATAAAATAAATGTGTCAAGAAATATTAGATATAAAAGGATTAAAACTTACCAGTCAACTCAAACTTCTCAATCTGCTCTCCAGTAAATCCAACATCCAAAAACTTACAGAATTGTTTATAACTAAGGTCAGTATAGAATAAAATCGGCACGTTCCATGCATATCCAACAAATTTGTGCTTATAAGTAAATAAACACAATTCCTCAGAACCCTCTGCACATATAATCGGTTTTCTTTTCAACATTATCAATTCCTCCTAATAACCAAATTCTAAAATCAATTGTATTCCATCAATCATTGTTAAGATTATCTGTTCTCCAAAATACATATAATATTCATTTCTATGTATTTCAGCAACACAATCTATATCAATCATTAAATTCTGATAATTGTTTTCTTCATCATATTCTGCATGGCCAAATTGATATTTACCAGATTTAAACACTAAAAATTCAAAATTTGGATATTGAATAGGGATTGATACTGTATCACTTACTACATCCAACCAAATAGGTTTGTTAATTGATTGCATCATAATTTCTTCAAAGTGATCATTAGTAATTTGTTTGTACATAATAAAAAACCTCCATTTAATATAATTTATAAGGTGTACAACCAAAATCAACCTTATAAACATATTATATCGGAGGAGTTAACTATAATCAACCATTGTTAACCATGATATAGAACGATATAGTAAAATTACGCTCTAATATTAACCATTAACTACTTATTTCTTTCATTTTCTAAATATTTCATTAAAATATATCTAACTAAATCAGGAAGAGTCATTCCTTTTGATTCTGCTAATATTTCATATTCACTTTTAAATTTATTAGTTACTCTAACTGATATTAGAGCCTTTTGTTGTCTCTTTTCCATCAAAATCAACTCCTTATCCACTATATTATACACTATGCATATGTATTTATCAAAAGTAGAAAGGAAGCAACATATCAAATCATAGTAACAAACAATTAAACCAACTAAACCCACTAAAATCTTCACTATCATATTAACATACCTATCTCACAAAGTCAAGTATAATTATTTTTATATTCTATTAAAAAAGACAACAATAATTATACTTGACTTTATACTAATACCAACACTCAAATTAAATAACTATCAACTAACATAACCTTTAACTTTCTCGTTCTTTTCATTATTAACTTTCTCATCTTTAATCATCTCACAAAAATCTTTCGCACTCATTACCTTAAATCCAAATTTATCAACATCATGCATACCACTTTTTAAATCATCTGATATTAAATAATCTGCATCACTTTCAATAACAATTTTTAAAAACATATCATCATATTTATCGTTAATTTCAGGTGTAATAGTATTAATAGTATTAACAGAAGTAGAATAATAAAATGACTCCATTATATATTGAAGTAACAATATTCTATTTTTAATATCA
>Ga0209728_1001013_pt1 | contig 18871 bp, 22 predicted proteins | sample RifGroD1_FD_183997 | JGI IMG/M metagenome (GOLD analysis project Ga0209728, IMG submission 183997) | Groundwater microbial communities from Rifle, Colorado, USA - Groundwater D1 (SPAdes) (version 2) | ecosystem: Environmental > Aquatic > Deep subsurface > Groundwater | place: Rifle, Colorado... | reverse complement strand
TTTCGTTTGTATAAAAAATTGAATGTAAATCATCTTTTAAACCACCAACAACAAAACATGATGATAACATATTATTTACACCAGCATTCATTAGAAATGGAGTCGCTGGCATCCAATATCCTTCTACTATTGTATCATAGAATCTATTTGTCCAATATTGTATTAATTCTTCTGTTTTTTCTACACTAGCAATTTTCTTTGATACTCTCATAAACATTTGTTCAGGATTTTCATTTTCTAAAAGATAATCTGATTCTAATATGTATTTTGCAACCTCATTAAATTTGTACATGTATTATCTCCTTTATGTAAATTTATTTTATAATTTATTATCCCATAAAAATCTTCTTTAATTGAGCCTATCAATCTTCAACAATATCGTATGTCATTTCAAAGATATCAATTTTACATGGATAAATTTCACCACTAACTCCTGTGATAAGCATATCTAAAGGTGTAAAATTATGAATCCCTTCAAGTGTGGGGATCAAATAGCGTTCATCATTTTCGTGAGTAACTGAATGACCATTATAAGTAAAAGACCAAGGCATTCCATTAACTATATTTGCATTATTATTTCTACCAAATTCAATGAATTCATCAAACGTAATTGCCTCAATAACAACTGGTTTCTTTTTGTATTTTGCCATTTCTCTTCACCTCCCTTCAATTAATATACTACTTCCAATGGTTATTCTGTTTCAAAATATCAACAACATCTTTAGCATAACTTTCATCCACATTAATTACCAAATACCTATTTCCAGTATTTTTATTGAATTTATATCTACTGATTCTAATATTTTTAAGTATTCTAGCCAAGTCTATCCTATCTTGCTCTGAAGCATGTTTAATCATATCTTCTTGTTTGATGACTGTGTATTTGTTGAAGTCAATTCCACTTAAATTAAGATTACTCAAATGTTTTTATTCACCTACTTTCTCATTAATTAATTCTAGCTTAATCATCTTACTCCTATCTCCATAAAACCATTGAAAATCATCATCTTGACTACAAATATTCTTAAATTTGATATAAACTGGATTAGAACTATTTTTATATAAGAATCTACTGCACATCATTGATTGTATACAATCTGAGTATTCACATAAACAGAAATCGAACACTAATTAATCTTCCATCCTCTCATTTTTAATTTCTGACGATTGACTTTCTAATGTTTCAAGTATCACCTTCTTAAAATAGTCTCCTCTATTAGTATCTTGATCCACAATAAATGCATAATTTACTTTGTCTGTATAATTATTTTCATATTCTTCATGAGAGCATTGAATCCAGTCACCATCTCTACCGTGTAGAATTTTAGGATTGTCTTTCATATGTATTATTTTCTCCTTTTTGATTAGCAAGAATTTAATTAGTTTTATAAATAATCTATGAGATTAAACTCTTGCTATTTATTTTATGATTTGTGTTTAGCAATTATGACTGTTTGATGGGTAATTTATTAGGAAATCTTTTTGAGGTATGTAGTAGTATTTGTGTCATTGTTTTTACAGAACATAAAGTTTGACTTGTCGTTGGAATTGTACTCTTGAGAAGAGCATTGTGACCAAATTCCATCAATGCGATTGATTATTTTTGTGGGATTCATTTTTTATTCACCTCCTTTCCATGTATATATTGTAACATTTCTGGGCATGGAAGTCAAATATTTATTTATTTTATACTTTATACATTTAACAATAATTCTTTTAGATAAGTCTTTCTATTGAAATCTGCTTTCTTTTTAATAGCTCTATTTACTGTTTCTGTTTCACCAAAATGAAATACTTTTTGTTTTGCTCTTGTTAATGCTACATACATTAGATTGCTATTTAGCATGAAAGTATGTGCTTTGGGAGTAATCATAATAACTATTTTGGCTTGACCTCCCTGCGCCTTATATGTGGAAATGCTGTATGCAAGCCTAACATTTAATAAATCATTTTTAGTATAAACAACCAATTCATCAAACATAATAATTATTTTACCATATTCAATTTTAATTATTTTACCAATCTCTCCATTTGCAACGAATGTTTTATCATTTTCATCTATCCATTCTTCATTGTATCTTATCGCTTTATAATTATTTACTGATTGAATAACTAAATCATTTACATAAAATTTTGTATCTCCGATTTGCACATGAATACCTTTCGCTATGACATTAGGATTGGCAATGGGTTGAAGATATTTATTTATAGTAACTGTTCCGTAATCTCCAACATTATATGAAGATAAAATCATTATATCTTCTATAGAAAATGACTTGAGTAGTTTTTGATATGATTGAACTACATTATTAATTATTTTTTCTTGGGGAGTTGGAATAAAGTAATAACCTTTATCTTCACCAAATATTTGTGGCTTTTGTGAATCTTCTAAAAACTTTTCGCTATTTCTTGTTTTTGTTGCAACAGTTAGAATTCCCCCTGTTCCATATCTAAATATTTGTACAAGAGAAACTATAGGAATAAGTTTTGAATTAATTAAATCATAAAATACATTACCTGCACCAACAGAAGGAAGTTGTGCGCTATCTCCAATCATTAATAATTTAGTTTTTGAGAAGTCAATTGCTTCTAATAAATGTTTCATTAAGAATACATCTGTCATTCCAAATTCATCTACTATCACTATATTATACGGCAATTTATGTTCCTCATTATAACCCCATTCTGGAGGCATATATGCTAATCCTCTATGTATAGTTGATGCATTTTGTTTGGAAAATTCTGCCAATACCTTAGACGCTCGGCCTGTTGGAGAAAATAAGCAAAATGATTTATTATTATCCTTGAGCATATCAATTACTGATTTAGTTGTTGCACTTTTCCCACTTCCCCCAAAACCATTTAATATGCATACATTAGAATTACATACCATAGGTAGAACTTCATGTTGTTGATCTGTTAGAATAATATCGCCATTATCTCTATATTTTTCAGTATCTATATCCCACTTATTTTCTACCTTCAATCCTTCTAGAATCCTATTAGCAATATATACTTCAGTCTGATATGTTTCCTCTAATGCAACTGTATTTGTCGCTTTTCCAAAATGAATATCTTTATCATTCTTAATAATATCAACAAAGTGTTCAATACATTTCTTTGCTAATGCTTCTGATTGTTTTCTTAGGACTTTAACATCAATTTTTGTATTACCATCATTCTCATTTTCTTCTAGAAGAAACATAATTGCTGATTTTTGTCTTTGACTAGAAGTTTGCAAATCAAAAGTGAAATCAATTGGAGGGATTTCTCCTTTTTTCTTTGTTGCTATACAATCTTTATTAAACTCAAGAAGTATCTTGTCGGCAGTTTTGAAGGCTATTCTTGATAATCCGCACAAACACTTATACGGATTATCTTGTAGTTTCTCTTTGATCATATCAACTGACCCATATTTATCATACAATGCCTTTAAGACTTTAAATTCGATAAATCCTTTAAATTCTGTAACCATTTCTGCTAGTGCAAAATTTTCAATTATTTTACGTTTAATAACATCGAATCTAAACTTTCCAATATTATAGAGTTTATTTAAATCGATATCTTCTAAACGATTATTAATAACTCTGTCAATAATATCAGGATATTCGCGCATAACTTCATCAACTTGACTATAACTATCTAATATACTTTGTAAGAATAGTCTAGTTGATGCTTCTGTTTTTGGCCTATCTCTTTTGGTATTAATAAATTTATATTGAATACCACTTTTCCCATTTGTTTCTTCTGCTTCTACCGTATATTCAATTCCTTCTTCAAGGTCTGGAGTGTCGCCTACTAGACTTACATTATTATAATTGTTTGGTTTAATGTGTGGGAACTTTAAATAATCAACTTTTAACCCATATATTTTATAGTTTTCGGTATTATATGGATTAGAGATTACTGTACCTTCAAACTCAACTAATACTTTATTTGCCAATTAATACACCTCATAATCAAATAATATATCTTCTATTTCATTTGTTTTTTGCCATTTTCCTCCGATATTCTTTGTCTTAAATTGTGTTTTAAATTCATTTACTTTTAAAACATCATAAAGTTTAAATGGATTTTCTGCAAATATTTTACCATCTTTAACTTTGGTTTTTATCTCTTTGCCATTATTTATTTTTCTTAAAGTAATGTATGGTTTAGTCTTATCCTTATAGGTCTCGTATTTGATTACAATATAAAACTTATCCCCTGCCCCTTCGTTGATATATTTCACATATTCTAAGTAATCCATTTCAAATTTTACTTGATCTTTAATTGACATTGATTTATCTTCTATTATTTGAATGACTTCTCTTATATAACCAATCATATCAAGTTCTTTATAAAGTGTCTCTGTTGTTTTACCGCTATATTTTTTCAATGTTTCTTCATTGATATTGAGTTTTGAAATATCTTTAAAATTTATTTGTTTACGATTAGCAAAAGTATCATAAACGTCAATAATTTGAAGAAGTTTTTTATTCTTACCAAACTTTTTGAAAAAATCTAAACCTGTTAATATCTTTAATTGCCTAGAATTAATTGAAATAGTTTTTATATCTTGTAATAAATCAATGAAATCAGTATAATTTGTTCTCTGTGCTAAATCATATAATTCTCTAGCTACTTGAGCATTAAGAAATTTAATTGAAGTAATAGACTTATAAATCGTATTTGATTTTTTATCAAACGAATATGTATCAATTGATTTGCCAAATTCAATATCAGATAATTCAATATTAAAATAAGGTAATTCATTAAGTATTTTATGAGTCTTTTCTGTATCTGAATCCCATTCATTTAATATAACTGTATAATATTCCAAAGGATAATTCGCTTTCAAATAAGCTCCATATAAACTATCCCAAGCAACACTCAGCGAATGACTAGCATTAAAAGAATATTTTGAGGCATCGTTGACTACTTGCCATACCTCTTCGAATTTCTCATCATTTCCTACATTTTTAATAAATCCTGCAATTAATTCACTTTTAAGTTCAGCTATTTCTTCTTCTTTAAATTTTTTCTTAGCAATTTTTTTAATGATATCATATGTATGATCTTCTTTTAGTCCACACCACACTAGAAATGCCATAATTGATTCTTGATAAAGCATAAAATGATATGAAGGTTCTAAAATATCATCTATTTCTTTTACTCCTGTAGAATATTCTTGTCTTTCTAAAAATGTATTAACCAAACTAGCAAACCCCGGACGAATAGCAGCTACAAAACCACTAATCTCAGCTACATTAAGAGGGGAATACCGTTTAACGAAAGTTGTGCTTAAATCTGTATCAACTTGATTTAATGTTGCAGTTAATCCATTTCTATATAAATTCCAAACCTTATCATCAAGTAGTTTTTTAAGTTCTCTAATATTAGGAATTGGTTTATTCAATAGTTTAAATGTATCTGATATAATTTTCCATACTTTTACTGTAAGAAAATCATTTTTAAGATATTTCCATACATCCGATGTATACCCATCAATACAAGCACAAATTTGATCTCCAACTCTTAATAACCCTAATTCTTTAGATATTGATTTATTTAACATAACAAAACTACATGGACTTGGAGAAATACTGTCTATTACCCCGATAAATTTTTTCGACTCTTCAATTAAATCTTTCCATTGTGGGTCTTTCTCATATTTCTCTACATCTTTACCAATTTCATTATATTGATCCATTGGCATATCATAAGCCCTACATAGATTCCTAAATGCAGATGATTCTTTCATTGTTCCTATGGCATACATATAATAAACATTATCTTCTCCTAAAATATCTTTAGATGCTTTAATTGGAGCTTCTACATCTGCCCAGTTAAAATCAATATCTGGTAAAGATTTAGATTCGAGAATTCTTGATACGGTCATAAACCTAGTGGGGTAAAGAGGAACTTCAGATTCAAATCTATCTATTTCAGTAAATCCTAAAAGTTTATTAACGTAAAATGATACAGCAGAACCTCTTCCTGTTCGAGTTAAGATACCATTATATACATTAACTGCCCTATCAATAATTCTCTCATTCAAAAGAAAATAATCTGCCATATTAGTATTTTTGATTATTTTATATTCAAATGATATACCTTCCATATACTCTTTATGTCTTTTTGGATCAATATGTTTCTTTTCCTCATTCCATTTATCTACGATAATTGATTTTAGTTTTTTATTGGAATCTTCATTGGGATATATAGTAGGCATTTTAATATCCTTAGTAAAAATTAAATCTTCACAATGATCGAATATTAAAGTATTATTGATTGCTTGATTAATCTGATTTTTAGATAGTATTCCTTGTTTTTTATATCTTTCAATGACAATATCATAATCAGGATAATCTAAAATAAATCCTTCCTCTTCTTCATATCTCAAACCTTTCCCTCTTAGAAATAGATTTCTATCATGACTATCTTCTGGATAAATATAATGTGAATCGTTTGCATGAATTAAAGGAACTTTATAGATATTAGATAGATTTATTATGTTAGAATTGTGTTTCGCTTGAACTTCATGAACATGGGCTTGTGTCTCTAAGTAAAAATTATCTCCAAAATGTCTAATCATAGGTTCTAAGAAAATATTCTGGGTATCTTCATCTCTTAATATTCCTGCCACGCAAGCTGATGTAATAACAAAATTATATGGATTTAATGAAAGCAATAAATTCAAATCAATTCTAGGTTTATAGTAGAATCCTGTCCTGTTTGATTCAGACATAATTTCATTTAATTGATAAAATGCGTCTTGATTTTTTCCAATAATAACTATGTGACTATTTTTATTATCTTTCTCGTATCTATCTTTTACAATATATAATTCTGCTCCGAAAATCATTTTAATGTCATTCTTTTGACATAAATCATACATTTCTAAGAAGTTACCACCCCAACCATGTTGAGTTGTAAATAGAGTGGTATGTTTAAGTTCTTTAGCTCTATCTATGTAGTCTTGTGGTTTAACTACACAATCCAATGTTCTTATATTTGAATAATGACAATGCTTGTGGTAATTATTATATCTCATTTATTAACTCCTTTCTAATCCATTAATCCTTCCATCCATGACAAGTCATCTTCATCGGCTTTATTATCTTTATTCTTAAACATATCTAACTCTTCCAGATATTTTTTATAAGGCATATGTATTAAAGCTGAATAACCACTTAAGTTAGCATGATAATAACTATTATCTTTAGTTACGTCTTGCCAAAAAGTATTTTTATTTTTAGTTAATTCATATTGATTTTCTTTTTTTTCAATTTCTGTAATTATTTCTGTAATATATTGGATATGTTCTTTAACAATCTCTTCGTTAAGCTCTACTTCTACAAAGCAATCATTTATTTCAAATTTAGCTTGCACCTCTTTAGGTAAACATTTAATTCCATTTGTATTTAACATTTGCTCTAAGAAAATTTCAACTTCATCTTCGTCGTATTTAAAATGCTTTAACCACGTTTTTGCATTTGATTGTAATTTTTCACCTATAGCATTTCTTTCAATCTGCCTAACTTTTTGATCACCTTTCTTTTGAGTATAAGTTACATTTACATATTTCATAAAGTTAAATCTAATTATTATATCCTCATAAGACATTTTGGTTTTTTGATGAACCCCCTCGCCATAAAGCAAGAGTTGACCAGATTCTTTTATTAGTTTATCGCCTTTATATATAGAACTTGTTTTCCAATCTGTAATTATAATTTTCTTCTTTCCATCTCTCATTTCTATATTAATAAAATCAATATATCCTTGAAAGTAATTTTCTCCTACTTTAATTATAATGAATTGTTCAATCATTGGTTTGTCAGTTACTCTAATATGATTTGAGAAGAAATGCTTCATACAATCTTCGTATTTTCTCGCAATCTTTTCATTCTTATCTTTATCTGACCTTTCATACATTAATCCTAGAGTATTAAATTCAAATACTTTATCTTCGTATTCTGTCAACATCTCTTGATGATTTAATTCATTTTGATAAAACCTTTCAATTAATTCATGCGAACAACCACCTGAAACTGCATATATAGAATCTTTTCTATCTTCTGGTGTTCTTAATATGTATTTAAGTAGATACTCATATGGATCTGTCATATATGTATTTAATTTACTCCAAGACCATATTCTATTAATACCTAATTTATTTTTAATCTCTTCCAACTCTTCTTTTGTTTTTCTCATTCTCTTTCTCCTTTAAATATTCTTTATGTTCTTTTTCATCATATTTTATTTTATGCTTTAATAAATAATTATAGATATTATTACTTACATCCATTGGCGCTTCTTTATCTTTAAGTAAATCGTATTTATCGTAAATATAATAAACATTTCTAATTTGATAAAAATTTTCACATTCAGAACGAATATGTTTAAGTGTAATATCTTTATCATAAGCAAGTATAATATCGACATTTAAACCAATAAGTATTTTAACTTGTTCTTCACTTAAATTATGAGAACCTACCGCTACAACAGTACCATCTAATCTACTATGACGTTTTAAGACTGATTTTTCGCTTTCTGCAACAACACAGTATCCGACTTCTTGTATTGTTTTATAATTTTCTTGTAAACCATACAAATTAATTCCTTTTGGATAAGGCTTAAGAGGATAATACTTAGCGATATCAAACATGTCATAATTCTTTATGGTAGTTCGTCCTATAATACCAATGTAATCATCCTCTTCACCAGCCCAATATCTAATAGGAATAATAATTCTTTTATGCTTATAACTATAACCAATATTAAATATTTTACGAGTAAACTCTACTATACCATCTTCTTTAAACCAATCGATATATAAAACTGGTTCATATTCTTCAACAATTGCACTGTCGTATATGTCAATATCATTTATATCTACTCTATTTCTTTTTCGTTTTACCTTTTTAAATATTTCTAATGGATCTTTTTTATTTACTTCTTCTTTTTGTTTTATAGTATTATATTGATATTTTAATCCAAATAATTTATGTAAATATTTAACACCATCAACAAATGACAAATCCATATTAAAGCATACGAGAGTTATTAAATCACAAATTTTACTATTCATATCTCTTGTGTGATTAATACATTTTAAATTTTCATCATTATATGTATTTATAGCTGTTCGATTATCACCATCTTTATTTGAGCATGTATAATACCCTTTACTATGATATTTAATATGATGACAACCTATTTGCTCAAGAATATATTCTATTTTATTATTTTCGTATATATACTTTTTTAATTCTGTAATTGTCATATATTAAAATATCACCACCTCATTACCAATCAACAGGAACATGTGTAATTCCAACTTCTTTAATTATATTCCTCGACATATCATGTTCTATTACTACTTGATATTGGTTGGCACTACCTTCACGATTCTTAATTATAAAAACAATTTGATAAGTTTTATCTTTATTTAATATAACAGGAATCTTTGTTTTTTGATTTTTTCCTTCGAGTCTATAAACTTTTAACTCATTTTTCCCACCAGAATATTCATCTTCAAATAAATTTCTTATCATAATACAAGTAGAGGCAGGATCTACGATGTTTTTAGAAATTCCAATATTATCTTGGGCATAAAATCTTTGTCTTGCTGTTTTCCCTTTTTCTAATTGAAATGTACAAGTTAAATGTAAATTCTTTTGTTCTGGTTTAACTATGTCGTATAAGTCAACCATCTTCTGCATCATATGTGACCATGCATTATCATAATCTTTTCCTGCGTCATTCTTAAATGTATCAATTAAAAAATGTAATACCCCCATAGATGCATATTTTTTCATTACTTGTATAGCTTTTATAGTTGACCATTTCGGGAAAGGAATAATAGTAATTTTTCGATCTTCTTTTTGTTTTTTTATCCATTCAGCACTTTTATATAATATCTCTTTTACTTCTGGTGAATATTTACCATCTCTTACTATGTACTTTTGCAAATCTTTTTTTAATATATTGTTAGCTACAAAGACTAGAAATTCGCGTTGCCACTTTTTTAAACCATCTTCATTTAGCATAATTACAATTTTTTCATCATTATCAATAATGCTTTGTATAATTGAATTTCTTGCAAAAGTAGTTTTTCCAACATTAGATAATCCACCGATTAAAGTAATATTGCCACATAACATACCACCTGTTTCTTTGGTGATCATGGGTAAATTGTGATAAGGCAAACCAACTGCCACCCCTTGATCTAATTCTTCAATTAATTCATCAATATTATCAGCAATATTATAACTTTTAATTTCTCCTTCTACATTAATAAAAATATGATTTAATTGAGCTTCCCATTGATCATAAATTTCTTCTGCTGTCATATCAACAAATTCTTTTAGTTTATCATAAACTGGAAATCTCTTTGCTAATAATCTTAATACAGCATTCCATTTATGTAATTCATTTACATAACCATTGATATTGTCTATATTCACATATTCTTTTGATTTATCAATGGTATCATATCCACCATACTCCTCATACTTCTGTTTTAACTTAAGATGTTTTTCTAGATACAAACCAACTGTAATATCATCTAGTGTCTTTTTACTTTCTTTAATTATAATGTCATAACCTATTTGCCAATAAACTTTCCACACGTTATTAGAAAAACTTTTTAAATCAATATTATCGTATGTATAATATAAGTCTGGATTAGACCATAAAATTGCCACGATATTAACTTCACATGCAAGTTTATATTCTTGAACTACTTTACTGGCTTTTATTAATTCTATTTCGAATAATGTTAATTTAGATTTATTATTTTGTTTATTCATCTATTCTCATTCCCTTTAAATCTAAATTCGCCTTGCAATTCATTTTCAGCTTTATTTCTAGCTTTTATAGCATCATTAATATTTGAAAAGTATCCTAAATAAATATGTTTGTAATTAATACATATACTTGCCTTCCATTTTTTATCATTTTTATTAAAATATACACCTTTTGCATAACGATTCATACAATTTTGTTGTCTAGTGCAAATCCTTAAATTATATTTTCTATTATCATTTCTTGTTTCTTTCCCATTAATATGATCTATATCATTTTCTCCATCATAATTCATGACCAACCTATGAAATCTAATAAATTCATCATTATATTTAGTTATTATATATCCATTATCATCTACATGCCAACAATAATCCTTAATTTTATTATAATCTTTTAAGTCAAAATAGAATTCCTCTCCTTTTAATGTATATCCAATACCGTATTCACCATTTAAATTATATGTATTATATTTTTTATTATTTTCGCCTATTTTTTTAACTACTTCTTTTTGTAAACATCCACAACTTTTGGTATGACAACTTAATAAATCACTGCCCCTAATTATTAATTCAGTTTTATCTTCACAATCACATCGGCACAACCATAACGCCTTTCTATTATTATCTAATCCCATAAATTTAATTACTGTTAATTTTTCAAACTTTTTATTTAATAGATTTTTAACTGCCATATATCTTTATATCCTCCGTCTATTTACCATAACTCTTTTAATTCATTGCTTACTTTTTTTGGTTTATTATTTTTATACTCTGCTCCTTCATGAACAATATTTTCAATAGGCATATCTTCGATTTTTTGTTTAGATTTATCAACTTGTCTTAATCTGTTTACCATATCATTAATTTCTTTCTCTATAATCATCATTATTGTATTGAATTTATGTTGTTCGTTCTTAAAATCCTGAGATTTAACTATCTGTTTTATCTTCATTTTATTAGCTTTAAAGGTATATAAAATATGACTAAATTCATAATTAGCCATAGGAACTAATTTAGTATTTGCGATAAATTTACCCTCTTTTAATCCTTTTAGTCTTAGAACCATATAATTAGGCAATTTTTCAGAATTATATTCAAAAATATCTCTTTTAACATATTGATACAATTCATCCCATTCTTTTATTTCTTGTTCTGACATTTTTGCCATTAATATCACCTTTATTATAATATTTAGAGGGGTATCACTACCCCTCTATTTAATTTTAAGAAGCAATAACTTCTAAAAGCTCTACTAATTCACGTAATTTTTCTACGTCAGAAGAATCTAATTCTTTAGCTGATAATCCAAGTTCTTTCATTTTAGTAGTAACTTTTTTAACTTTATCTGTATCACTTCTTACTGTTGTCATCAGTGTTTTAAATTTCTCAATAAGTTCTTTTTTTAGTTCAACTTCCTTCTTTTCATCAATTTCTACTTTCTTTTTTATAGCATTTTCTTCAATAACCTTTTCCTTTTCTTCCTCTTGAATTTTTCTTACTTCTTCTATTGGTTTTGCACCAGATTGTTTATTATGTTCTGCCTTAATAGCATCTTGTAATGCATTAATCAAAGAATCTGCATCAAGTGGAATCTCTTCTACTATATCTGCGAATCTACTACCACTATCTAATGCCATATTATCATCTCTGAATTTGATTTTTCTACTTTCTTCGGTTATTTTATTTTTAGTCTCTTCTTTTTTAGTTACAATATTTTTCTTTCCTGTTTTTTCTGTGATAATTGTTCTATCATAATATGCAAGCCCAATAAAATGCATCTTCTTCTTCAAAAGATTAAAGTATATTTTTTCAACATCAGAAGTCAATGTTTGATATGTTGTACCTGTCGCAATATCAGTAAGTTCTCTATTTTTAACATGACCTATAATAACCATCTTAACTCCAACTTTTCCTAACCTTACCAAAATATCAAACATCAATTCAAATGCCTTTGCCTGACCTTTTTGAAAACCATTCCAAGCACTATCTATTGAATCAGCTTTTTTATCTGGATGTTCTTTATTCCATAAACGAATTGCTTCTTTTTCTGCTAATTTAATCCATCCATCATATGTATCAGCAACAACAGCTTTTAAACTTTCATAATCTGTGTTTTTATTGTATTCAATATCTTCAATAATATCTTCTAGATCAGACCAATCATCAACATCCTCATAAACAATACCACTGATTGCATCAGCACCTGCTTCTCCTGCCATTTCTAAAAACATATATCCATCTTCACCAACAAGTTTATCAAGCATTTCTTTAATTACTGTTGTCTTACCAATTTTTGGTTCACCTAATAAACATATATTATATGCTAATGGATCAATTTTTACTTCATTCTTTTTTCCAAATTTTCTTGCCAAAATATATTACCACCTTTATTTTTATTTTTTAGTAGAAGGAGATAATTCTCCTTCTACCTTATTTTTAATTAGTCGTTAAGTAAAGCATCTAAATCATCTAGACTATAATCACTTGAACCTTCTTCTGATTTATCTTCTACACTATCAGTATTTATTTCCTTTTCATCTTCTTTAGGAAGAAGTTGTTTTAGAAAAACTAGCTCATCAAATTTATATTTATCATCTTGTCTAGATACTACAGGTTTTTTATCATCGCCCTCACCAACAAACTTAATTAATGGTTTTTTGATAATCATTTTCTTTTCCCTATTACTACCAACTGCACATTTTGCCAAAGCCTCCTCCTCTGTATACGCACCTAATTCAATTAACTCTCTAATATCTTCTGGTACATCATCAATAGTAATGTTTACTTTTGCTTGACCTTCAACAATAATCCCTTCAACTGTGATTTCATTTACATTATCCTTTTTTGCTTTAAACATTTTTGCAAGCAATTTAGCACCTTTTTCTAAATCACTTTCAGCAACTTCAAATTGAAAAACTTTAGAGAACGCTACATTTTGCTTAATTTCAATTTTATCTTCGCCATATTTTCCAACATAATCTATAACATAAGCAGTAATAGGGAATGAGCCAGATTCTTTATCGTATTTACCAATACTATCTTTATCTACAAGAATTGTTTGTTGGAATGTAGCAGAGTATTTAGAAGGACTGTCTGCTTTAGACAAGAATACAGAAGTAATTTCTTTTTTTACTTGAACATTATCTTGATACATTGTATATTTCAAATTACCTTTTACATTAATAACCGTACCTTCGGTTAAGTGATCTTTTATGTATTCGATAGCATCATATGCAGATAAAAATTTCTTTGCAAATGTTTTATCTTTTGCATCTTTTTCAAGTCCTACAGTAATAAAACATTGATTTCCAACTTGATCAATAATATCTTGATCAAATCTATCGTCCCAATCAATAGTAAAGCGATTTTCATAATCATCTACTTCTTTACCTGCGTCATTTTTTTCTTTCTTGCCATGAACATAAATTAATGAATCATTTACACTACTATATCCACCCATCATATCAGCATAGACTACATTGCCGTTACCGCAATCTATTCCTAAGTTCATAGTGTTGTATACCCAACCAGAACTAGACTGTTCATCAATTTTAAAAGTATAATCATTTACTTTTGCTTCACCAATTAATTGAAATGATGCTTGACCTTTTTTAAGAGCATTTTTTTGTTCTTCTTTCTTTGCCATATATGTATTCCTCCAATATTTTTATTTTATTATTTTATATCTATGCATTTTATCTAAAAATATTGAAGTAGGTGGACTCAAAACACGACAGATGGGTACTTGACCCCATGCTTTTGTCTTGATAAAATTCATTCCTTTCTATAATTATTTTATTTTTAATTAAGCATCAAAATTTATCCCTATACATTTTCTACTTGCTAGATAATCGCATAAACCAATATAATTTTGAAAAGATTTTGTTGGTAATGGCAATACTTCTTTTTTGGTTTTATAATCCTTGTTCCACTTAGTCATATGACACATAATACCGTCTAGTATCGTATTTAATGTTTCTTCATTTAATATATTACAAATATCTTTATATAACTTTATCTGATTAACAGCCACCATAGGGTGATCAGCTACAGTATATTTATTTAATGGATTTGTACCATTTTTATAAATATCATGTAAAATCAAAGCAGATATAATACAATCCTTCATATCATTTGTATAGGGATTTTTCTTAAATTCAAACATTTCTATTGCAATTCTGACTGCCATTTTAGTATGAATTACAAGTCCTCCATCACAATGAGTTTGAAGAGGGTGGTACTTTTTTGTGCTAGAAGGTTGAATTATAAAGAAATAATCTGGAACTATTTTTAATAATACCTTCTTTGTGAATTCCTTAATTTTTGGATTTAATATGTATGATAATTCTGTTTTAAAAATATCTAATCTATCCAACTCTTTCTCCTTTCATAATTATTATTTTATTAGTTTTTATAAAACCCTATAAATTTTTCCTTTGCTTGTATTATACTTCAATCAATTCTCTATCATCTTCCTTAACCTCAACACAACTATCAATCTTAATTCGATTAGAAGGAACTAATACAGGATGTACCTTACTAAAACTACCAAAGGTTTGATGTGCAAGCATCTCAGCGTGGTAATTATTAAGAGCAGTAATTCCGACAGTTCTAGTAACTGGATTATACTTGTTCCTAGTATTGGTGAATGTAACATCGAATTGCTTGTAACCATTATTGTTTTTCATATTTATTATATCTCCTTCATTATGTATTTAAATTTCTTATTGCATCAAACAAACACTACATGAGCAACCCATACAGTCTCCTTCGAATCCCATTGCCTCACATTTATTTGCATCTTCATTCATTTCGTCTGTCATTTGTTTTACTACATATCCATTATCATGTAGCAATTTAATTGCTTCTTGAATTTTGTTTTCCATGATTTCACCTCCTCGCATAAAAAACTGTTGAATCTATTTAACGTCTTTATTCCAATCGGCAGACATTTCTCCCACACTTCTATAACTAGCAACTGATTTGCTTAAACTAGAATATAAAGAATCTGTTCCAACACTACTAGCAGTATAATTTGAAGCAAATTGTCCACTAATGCCAAAACTCTGAGCAGTTCCCACGGCATCAATATTTGCACCTAAGAATAAGAATTGCCAATTGTATTTATTAGTTTGATGCTCAATCATTTCTCTAATTTGTTTTTGTGTAAATTCCCTACTCTGATTTTCTTGACCATCAGTAGTAATAACAAAGATTACTTTACTTGGTTTGCTATCTTCCTCTGTTTTACTTAACCTATCCCCTACAGTATTAATTGTTTTACCGATAGCATCCAATAATGCAGTCATTCCTCTAGCTGAATATTCTTTTGTGGTCATTGGATTGACTTCTTTAATATCTACTCCATTGTGTAGAATTTCGTATTTATCATCGAATAAAATAGTAGTGAGTAATGCTTCTCCATCTTCTTGTTTTTGAGTTTCAATAAATGAGTTGAAACCTCCAATTGTATCTTCTACCAAATGAGACATAGACCCAGAACGATCCAAAATAAACACGATTTCAGTTAAATTGTTTTTCATATATTTTACCTCTTTCTTTTTATTTATTATTTTCTACTCACTAAATTCTATGTAATTCCTCCAAAACAACAACTCTGAACTACTTCTATATGCAACTCTTTCTAAACTCTGTTTGCACCATTTTCTATATGCTTCTTCTGACTTGAACCTAGAGTCGAGTCTCTTATTTGCCCTTCGAACTAATGCAACGCCTTTCATATCAGTAATCTTTTGTGAATACTTCTTTAACTCAAAATTATCAAGATTCACTTCTATTAATCCAATATCTTTTGGAATTAACTCAATAGGAATAGTATTGACAGTTGTAATTATGTAACTCATTGCAGGAGCACAGCAGAATCCATTTTTGAAGTCTGATAAACTTGCTTTTGCTTCAATACCTTTAACATCATACTGAAACTTCCTCGGTGCTATTCTGACCTTTTTAATTCCAACACAATCAATAATTTCTTTTCTCTTTTTTCCAATATCCAAGTCCCACATGCCACCTACCTCAGTGGCTAACATTTTATAACCCCAACCAAACAATATGTATTTAGATATTTCTTTTAGTAAAAAGTGTGTTTCTGTCTCATTTTTAGGTCTATTGAAACTCAATTAATTTTTATCACCTCGATTCATTATTCATTTCACATAACCCAACCACATATTAATTATAACATACTCAACTATGATATGTCAATATTTTATTTTAGTATTCAATAAAATTATCCATCTTTATACCAATCGCTTATTCCATCTTCTTGTGTTTCACATTTACCGTCCTCATCGAGTGCAATTAATTTTCTACTTTCTAAAGCAATAGTACAAGAATCCTCCCAATAATATTTACAATCTGAGTTTCTACAATGGATCATTGTCATTTTATAATTTCCCTCCTTATCCAATGAAAATATCCTTTTATGCCATAATTTAGTAACTATAACACTACATATAGTGTCTATTTTGATTTTAAACACTATATGTAGTGGCTTAACATTTATAAATAAGTGTGATTTATATTACTTTTTCGATTTAACACCAGAAGATAATTTATTCAACCTATCTTCTAATTTCTTTGCATCATTTAATACTAAACTCATAGATTGCTCATCTGAAAATCCTACATTAACATAAGCATCATATTGATTCTTTTTAGCAATTGCAGTAGTGCTAAAATATTCAATATTATTCGCATAATCTTTATAGATATTAAATAATTCTTCAGCAATCCCATATAATAGAGGTTTGTATTGATCTACCAATTCACTCACCATTGGTTTTGCTAATTTAGGATTTGACATTACCATTTCGATTAATTTATTAAACATTATTTATTACCTCTTTCTTTATTTAAATTATTATTATTTTCCTGATCCATCTGTAATTGGCAATTGAATCATTTGATTTCCACCCACAACTTGCGGATATGCCCCATTCCATTTCAATACAGATTGATATTTAACAAGCGTATCAGTCAAAGATACTTGCAATAGATTATTAGCCTCTGCTTCACCTTTTGCCTTAATAACTGCCGCATCCGCGATCCCTTGAGCATCTACCCTTGCTTTATTTGCTGTAACTGTAGATTGTGATAATTCAATTTCCATTTGTTGAAGTTTTTGTTGTGCGTCAACTTTTGCTTGAATTGCCTTCATGGTATCAGTATCAGGACGAATTTCTCCAAAACTAAATGTTTCAACTTCTAATCCAAATGGAGTTAATTCTTTGATTAATATATCATGAATTTTATTTTGAATTTCTGAACGTTTATTCCCATATAAATCAAGAACACTATAACTAGATGTAACAGACTGTGATGCTGTTTTGACTTGTTGTTTAAGATAACCGGATTGGATGGATTCAATATCAGCACCTTTAAAACGATTGAATATTGCAGGTAATTTTTCTACATTTACATGATATGTAAAGTAAGCATCAACATTAACTGGTTTCCCTTCCATGGTAGAAGTATTGTATGAATCATCATTGGGTGAACCCTCAGTTGCGCCTTTAGTTAACCATACAGTTTCTGTAGAAATTGGATATTCTCTAATGCTTTTCCAAGGAGCTACAATATGCCATCCTTGACTCAAAGTAATTTCTTCTAGACCACCAGATACATTATAAACAATTCCCGCATGACCAGGATTAATTTTTGTAGTAGATGCTCCAAACCCTGCAAGTAAAACAACTGCCGATACTCCAACTGTAATTAAACCTTTAGTGAATTTATTCATTTTAAAATTACTCATATCAATATTAATATTATTTCTCATTGTTTTTAATCTCCTCTTTAATTTTATTTTGTATATTTTCAATTTTCTGACCTATTTTTGAGTACAATGGTATTGCTAAGAATAGTAAAACTATAACTATCGCAAGAATGAATATTACAAACATGTATATCATCACCACCTCTCTAATCCCTTAAAAACTACATTTCATTGTACCTTGTGTCCGTGAGTGGTGGACTTTTGAGTAATTTTGTGTTAATTATGTCCTCCACGGGTGTACTTTTATACTTATATATGACAATCAACAACAGTTAAAGTC
>Ga0209728_1001012_pt1 | contig 18894 bp, 19 predicted proteins | sample RifGroD1_FD_183997 | JGI IMG/M metagenome (GOLD analysis project Ga0209728, IMG submission 183997) | Groundwater microbial communities from Rifle, Colorado, USA - Groundwater D1 (SPAdes) (version 2) | ecosystem: Environmental > Aquatic > Deep subsurface > Groundwater | place: Rifle, Colorado... | reverse complement strand
CGCGTCCTATTTGAGTCGGGCTTGACATGTAAGTCATCTTTCCGACTTCATGGGATGCTGCAACGTCTGATCCATAGTTATTGTTCCCTCGTGGCATGAAATTGTTCTTTTTGCACCACAGCGCGATGGCGGCCCACTCTGCGTTGGTCATGAGGTGCCATCCCTGGCCTTTGTTCTGGCAGTTTGTTTTTGCGCTATCAAACGACAAAGAATTGGCCGGGTCCTGCATTGGTAGGCTGTATGCACGACTGTCAGAAACAACATTCTGGTACTTCGATACATAAATTGCATCCTTGACTACTCCATTGACGATGAACGCCGGGTGCGGGGTAGCTGCTCCTCCTGTGATCACGTCTGCAATGTTGAACTTTGGTATGACGACCATGATGCTGGGATTCCCCTTGTCATCATATAGAACGGTGTTCTTTCCTCCGGTGGCTGCCTCTACTGCTGCGCGGTAAGTGTCTTTTATTGAAAATACAAAAGGCATTAGAGTGTTCCTCCCTCTTCTTTTATTGCGATTGGATGCAAGGCCCAAAGTACAAGGGAAACGTCATCCGTATTAAGTGGTAAATTTTTCGTGATCATTTGCGGATCCCCTTGTTCGTCTAGTTTAGCAGATTTGATCATACGCGTTTTTTTCGCTGGGATGATTATGCTGGCGACGTACCATTGGCCAGTCCCAACATGAAGATTAGCTTGGCCATCTAGGAACACTGTGACTATTTGTTCGGTGTCTTTCTGTGCTGCAGCTAGGTCCGTTGTGATAGCCTGGTCTTCGCCAATGGTTATGGTGAGGTTAGTTCCGTCAAGGGTCCAATCTGCTTTTTTGCCAGCGTTAATTTCCGATACCTTCATTGAGGCATTGCTCCTTTCTTAGGTAATGTCTGGGTTGATTATAGTCCATCGGATCTGCACGTTATCGGCATTGCCTGTGTACTTAACGTAGAATCCATTGGCAGCCTTGCTGTAGACAATCAGATCGCCTACTCGCTGCACGTCCGACGCTGACTCGATCGTCAATTGAACATCGTACTCCGGTGAGTCAAAGAGCGAATATCCGGGATTGCTCACTAGAACAAATGCCTCTGTGGTACGAAATGCCGGATTCGTCTCAATTCTCCGGATGTCTGCAAGCGTGACGGCTGTCAGGTCCATCCCCTGGTCGCCCCCTGGGACGGTGGCCTTGTAGAGCCCGAGCTTCCCGGCTGGTACTGCGCCTGCGACTAAATATGGTTTATATCGTCCGGCTGCTGCATCCCAATCGACATAAATGTAATAATCGACGCTTACGCCCGTTCCCAGCGGTACCATGGCGATCATTTGCTCATCGTTTATTCCAGCCTGTTTCCCGTCGATATGAACTCGCGATAAGTCTCCGGCCGTATATGTGGCGGTTCTACTAATTTGCAAATATCTACTATTTGCCATTTTAGCGACGATGCAGCCCTCTATAACGTATTTGTTGTAGATGTATGCCGTTCCCTGCTGAAGCCTTTGCTTCTTCCACTTGTCCAGTTCCTTTTCTAGTGCGTTGATGTGTTGCAGGGCTTCCATAACAAGAAGGCCTACGACGTTCGCTGCGAGGTCTGTCCCAGCTTCCAGGTTGTTCATGTTGGTCGCGGACAAAGGGGTTCCTTCTTGGATTATGGCTCCGCCTTGGTCCTTGACTTCGTCTTGCCAAGCTTTTTTGGTATAGTCCAATTTTTACACCTCCGTTATATCGATTTCAAACAAGACTAGCAGGCCTCGCGTTCCGTCTTTTGTTACGTTGTCCGTCTTTTCGAGGAAAATGGTTCCGTCTACTTGGAATAGGCGGTATCGCGTTATGGTCCCTACAATGGTCTCATCAAGGTAGAGGTAGACTTTGATTGCGCTGGTTGTGATCTCCGTCTTGTGGATAGGCAATGTTTTGTCTACGCCGTTGACTAAAGCTTTGCCCGAAGTTACGTTATTAACAACGGCTTGATATAAGGTATTAACTCCATCGCTTGTGATCATGCCATCACCTCCTCCCCGGCTGCTGCGGTTCCACAGCTAACGAATGGCGTTGAATAAAATACCATCGTCGATTGGCTTAATTGCTCATCTAGCGTTCTGCCCTGGTCGCTTAGCATTAACATCTGGCCAGGAGAACTTCGTAGCAATACTTCTCCTGGCCATGCCATTGTGCTCAGTTGTAATCCAGTCTCATGGCTCAATCCGCTAGTCCATACGGGCATTAGACTTTCTGCTGCTACGGGCAAGATGCTTGAGTTCCATGATTCCTTCATCAATTGCATAAGGTGCTTGATCGTCCTACCCTCGGTTGCCTCCCATGCTTCTCCGCCGCTTTGGAGCGTTCCGCATTTGGCTATGACCTCAGATGGCCAAAAGCTAAAGCCGACCCCCATGTTCAGCATATGGATATAGTTAATGTGTATTTCACAACTCAAATGAGCGGGAAGGAATCTATACACCGTGCGTACTATTTGCTGGTAATCGCTCATTTCCTCCGCCCCGACCGCCACTATGCATACGAGGCTATAGGTCGCTGGATCCTCAATTATTTGTGCTCTTTTTAATTTGGAAAATGAATTGAGAATGGCTAATAAATTGGAGTATCCGAGAACGCCAGGAGTCCTGATGGCCATTGCGGCGCATCTCTGTTGGCGCTGCGCCAGGGTTAAGCTCGGGTCAGAAGGAAGATCCAGTATTTTCTCCCAGATATCAATTCCGTTTATATCGGCCGTCCCTGGGATGATGTTGTCTAGTATCGATTTCCCGTTTGCCGCTTGAACGTCTAGCCTGGCTCCTATTGCGTCGATGAACGTGCTGAGAACCGGAGCATTCGTATCATACGGACCTTTTGGCAGTAAGCTGGCGAAGAGCTCCGAATAATTCAATTTCCATTCACCTCGCTTAATTAATCGTTATCGTCCCGACAATGGCCATCTCCTGGCTCTGAAGTGTTACGTTCGTCATCGTAACACCTAATACGGAAAGGGTAACTTGGCAATCGAGAACTCCTTGAACGTCTATGATCGTTGACGTCATGCCGCTCCTATAAACAACTCCGCCGACGTTTATGCTCTGTATATAGTCTGTGATTGCCTCTTGAACGGTCAATGTTACGGCTTCCGTGGTGTATCCGCTTGCCAGTGTCATTGTTGCGATTACGTCTATTATAACAGTTGTAGGTTCCAGGACTTCTACGTCTACATTGACCGGCTTGCGCTCATCGATTGCATTTTGAGTTTGTACAATTATGTCCGGGGTCGGTAATCCTCCACCAGAGGTTATTACGACATCAATGGTCCCTGGACCTCTATTCAAGGGCACAACAGTTGCCGTCGTAACCCCGATAACCGCCAAGGCCCAATTCTGATAGTCGGTTATCGTTCCCCCGCCCTGTGGGTTTTGTATGATTTGCAAACATCGTGTTCTCAAAGAGGAATCAGATTCCTTGTCTATGCCATTAGTAATTGTTGTGTCTAGGGAAACAGCGTCTATGCCTGGGAGCGCCGATCCAACTAACAGCGGCGTTCCTGCTGTTAGATTTCCCGCTATCCCCGGTCCTGGAACTTGGCATATGCCGGTTGTTTGTACTTCTGTATTTCCAGAGGTTAGCGTTACAGCTTGATTCGTCACGTACTGAATCGTGTTTCCGTTCGCGTCCGGAACGGTTGTTATTAGTATGCCGGTCGGTATCGTGATCGGGGTTGATGCTGCGGTGTTTTTCTTAAAGGTAAATGTACCGATGGCTGCAGTTGCTGTTTTTCTGGTGACTCCCCATATCTGAACGAGATCGTCCAAGGTATCTTCCGTGGCTGTCATGATGCTTGCCTGCTGGCTATAGTCATGGTGCATCTTGGCTATTTGGTCCATTCCTGCAGCGATTGCCGCCAGCATCGTATATGCGACGCTTCCAGGCGTGAAGTCCGTTACCTTGGGATTTCCGTCGGGCCAGTTAGCCGGGTCCTTCAGGTATAGAATCATACTCTGCAGAAGTGCTGCGTGTTGGCTGGTATAACTCAATTTAACCGCCCTCCAATCTGGACAGTGTCCGTTAATCGGGTACCTGTTTTGGTTATTGCCGAGTAGCTAAGTGCCATTTGGTTTGTGCTCGGGCTTGAAACAACAATACTCTCCACCTTATCGATCCTCTGTTCTTCGAGAATCGTCGCCCTAGCCTCTGCTTCCAGATTGTTGCGCGTGTACTCGGTGTTCGGTTCATCGACGTAGTTTCCAGACCTCGTTCCATATCCCTGAGCGAAATAGTATTTTCCCAGTGGCGTGGTTAATCGCATATTTAGGGCCTGCCTCATATTGTCCATCGGGTCGACATTACCGACAAGTTCAAGGTCTCCGATGGTACTGTGGCCAATGTCTCCATTTATTAGCCTTATGTCAACGCCAATGAAGGGATCCTTTGCCATTCTCTTTTACCTCCCATCTTATCCGCAATGAACCATGTCGGAACCGGACGTTATAGTTCCCGTAAGTGTTCCGTGCCCTGGGACGGTCACGGTTATTTCGTCGCCCACCCTGGCTATGGGCCTAGGGTCTTCCGGAACCTGGAACGAACAGATAATCCTTCCCATATTGAGATTTCCCATCTCAAACACAACAAGGACCTCGGTCCCCTCTGGCGGTAACGAAACCAGGCCGAACATGTACGCCAAGGGGATCCACCCTGTTTCGATCCCGATCGGTTGAAGCATAACCTTGCCCATCTTTTTGGCCAAGTCTAGAGATGTAACATACCCGGCGCTCGCCAGCATCATTCCTGCCATTTGCTGCTGGCTTAACATCTTGGTTTGTTCGGTCCAATCTAATCCAAGATATCCACTCAATTAGACCGCCTCCTCTTCTTGTCCGTCTCCTAAGTACTGATTGCTAAAGCTGGATGTATTCTGGTAACCGCTTGTTATGTCATATGAATGCGTTACCTTGTTCAGGTAGTAGTTATCAGTTAACCCTTGCCCGACTCCGTAGATGGCCGCCTTTCTGTCAATTGCCATATTCGGGTTGCCAGCGGTGTCGATCTGCCCGATCACCTGGCAGCGTGATAGTTCATAACATATTGATTGAGCCTTCTTTTGTGCCTGCTGCCTGGTCAGTCCTGGTATGACGTATGTCTCTGTATAGGCTGCCCGGCTGCCACCATAGATTCGTTTTGCGTATTGTGTTGTTGACTTGGCTGTCTCCACAATTCGAGACTTACTATCCCGATCATAGGTGATAACCTTGACGATTACGTCGCGCGCAGCATGCGGGCTGCGTTCGAATTCCAGGGCATCAATGTCTTTGCCCCAAGTAAATGGAATCGGATCCTGCGGTGTGTAAAGTGGCCCGGTGACTATCCCATAAGGTCCGAATAGGAACCTATTCCCTTTTACTCGAACGACGAAGTCCTCCTGTTTGGCCAAGAATAGAATCAGGTCCCACTCACTCATGTCATTGCCTAGAATAGAGCTATTCTGGTTGTAGTAGGTACCGGCCAAGGTCTGGGTACCAGCCACAATGGGGACTAGGCCATGGGACGATGCAAACTTGATAGCGATTGCGCTTGCAGTCAGGTTTGGATGCTTTTCGGTTGTCTTTGCATCCATCATTTGTCCGACGGCGTTACGGCCGTTAAGCGTCACGATTTCTCCATCGTTCGCATTAAAGTTCCATCGTGCGGTGTCCATAAATCCATCCATGATTTGCGTTAAGTCGGACGCCGTATAGTTGTTCGGGTTCGTCGGGTACCCAACATAGATTTGAATCGGCACTATGTCCTGGGTAAGAAGGATACTTTGAAAGTCTGGACCGTTGGCTAAAATCGGATCCCCTCCCTGAGAGTTACGGATAAAAAAAGGGAGCCCGACCTCGAAGCTATCCGCCGCCGAATAGGCATTTTGCTCGACCTTGAAGTTCTGGAATCTCACGGATTGTTTATTAACTACTACTAGGCCGCGCGATGGGTTTACTGCTGCCATGTCATCGCCTCCGCCATTATGGAATAACTAAAACGTCGCCTGGGTGAATAAGACTAGGGTTCTTGATCTGTGGGTTTGCGTCTGCTATCCTCGGCCATTTGCTGCCATCGTTATAAATGTTCGGACTGGAAGCTATTTTCCACATAGAATCTCCGGATACCACCGTGTATGTTTTTTGCGGTGTTGGTTCCGGCGTCGGGACTGGAGTCGTTGTTGCTGTGCTGGTGGTCCCTCCTGAGTCAGGTACCCCAGCCGTGGCGTCCGGTAAACCATTAACCGTTATATTCGAACTGTGGGCCGTTAGTGGCTGCAGTTGGATTGTGTATGGAACCCTTGAGTCGTTCTGGTATCTATAAGTAAAGTGGGTCACGATCACCGGCTTTATGATCCGGCCGACCGTCAACGTCACGGCCTCTCCTCGGATCCGGATGTCGTCAAGGTCCATGGCACGCCCCAGTGCGTCGTCGTACATGAGCGTGCCTTCCCACTGAATTGAATCGTCATAGGCTCCAAGCGGCTGCACGTCAAGTCCGCCGCCTGGGAACCTTCGAACAGCCAGAACGTGTTCTCCTCCGAGCGTTATCTCTTCTGGAAGGTCGTCTATACCGAATTCAATGCTGCCTAATTTCAATACTGACATTCCGCTTCCTCCCTTTTATCGAACGCCTGGGATGACCGGCGTTGGTCTGCTCCATGTCTGGTTGCGTGTTTTGCGCTGCAGCTTTACCATAACACGTTCGGCTATGTCTTCGACGGAATGATTCGGCGCTGCATGTACTACAATTGCGCCCTCCTCGATCGTCATGCTTTGGTCTATGTTTCCTCCGTTGCCTCTGCCCAAAGCTGGGACATCAGAATATTGATCGTCTTCATTTGACGTCCTTGCGACTAAGGTTTGGATTTGCTGTCTTATGGCCATTTCGATGTCCGGAATACTGAACTTTGGCATCTTGTCAAGAATAGGCTTTATCTTAATACTTGCATTGCTCAATGCTTCGATTAGCCCGCTGAACGCTGAGCCAATGGTTCCGGTTTGTAGCTGCGGCACAACCTGGGGCGTCTGCACTCCAAACGCTATATCCGGAGTGATTGGCTCCGGAACCTTCCGCATGGTCGGGTTGATGCCTATCGTGGCTCCGTTTAAGTTATTGATTGTTTGGCCAAAGTTTGACCGTAGTGGTCCGTCCTGAAGGCCAGGGACTATTCTTGGTGCCTGGTTCGGAACACTCATGTTCGGCATGGCTGCTATGGTCGGCATGATTCCCATTTCCGTCCTACTTAGGTCGTTCATCGTAGTACCGAAGGCGGCCTGCATTTGGCCGGTCTGCATCGTTGGTGTCATCTGGGGCATCGCCAGGCTGCTTAATCCTTTTATTCCGGTACCGACTTTTTCCTTTATGGTTCCGATGATTCCCTTGGTCTGGGCGACGGCTCCGCCTATCATTTGCCCTGCTGCATCTTTGACCATTCCCGCCTTAGCCTGGATCCCCAGCGCTAAGCCCTGAGCGGTATACCTTCCGTATTGTTTCATGAGCCGCGATGGTGAGCTTATCCCGAGTTTTTCTTTTATCACGTCGGGGAGTACGTCCTTGATCCATCCGGATACTTTATCCTTGAGCCATCCTCCCAAGTTGGATATGCCTTCCCATAGGCCAGTGACTATGTTGACTCCGAACTCTTTCATCTTGCCCGGTAATAATTTGAACCACTCGATCATGGCCTCAAAGTGTTCCTTGATCCACTGCACTACGTTGGCGGTGTGCTCCCGGATGTGTCCCCAGTTATTTTTCCAAGCTAAAACCAAAAACGCCACCAGTGCAACAATTCCCATGATAGCCCAGCCTATTGGCCCCATTCCGATTATCCAGGCTGCTGCCATCCTGGCTCCTGCAATAAGCGCATGTGCGCCTAGCATTAGAAGTTTAAGGCCGAATTGTCCAGCGATTTTCATAGCTATAAATGCCAACGATCCAAACGTTCTAAGGGCTGAAAACATTCCCTTGGCCAGGGCTACGGTCCGTGCTCCAAATAGGATTTTACCAATACCCGTGATCCCTTTAAGCGCTCCGAGAACTGCTCCGCGTAGAACTGTACGGAGGGATCCAGCTCCAAATATCATAGGGAATAGCTTCAAAGCTCCGCCTGCAACGAAGTTAAATGTCTTTCCTGCGACTATCAACTTCATCATAGTTTTGAGCCATTCTGGAACTCTGTATGAAGTAATTTCTTCTAGGGAGTGCGGGTCGATCAGGCTCATTTGCTTAGTTTCAATTCCAAGCGCTCTAAGTAATTTGTGGATCCACTCGATAACCACCGGCGTCTCTTTCTTTATCCACTCATAGGCTGCAGCGGTCTTTTCTCGTATGCCTCCATAGTTGGTCTTCCATGCCTGGTAAAGCAAGTAAGATGCTGATGCCACAAACGCCATAGGTCCAAGTAATCCCTTTAAAGCAAAGCCCAACAACGCGAATCCAGCGCCTATCATTCCGGATGTTGAAAGGTACCCAAGCGCTCCAACTAAAAGGAGCATAGGACCTATAATCAAAAGTGCAGCGGTGCTAAATAGGATAAATAGGGCGACCATCTTAGCCACTCTTGGGTGCGCGTCTGTGAATGCTGTTATTTTGGCCACTAGCTGATTTGCTCCCCTTATGATGGGAAGAAGTATCTTTGCCAGTTCTATCCATGTTGTCAGTTGTAGGTTTGATATACCCTCTTCAAGCTGCAGGATTTGCCCCTCTGGCGTCGCGTTAATATCATCCTGCATTTCCGATATGGATTTCATCTGCTCCATATTCTGCGTGATTGCATGAAGCTGCTCCTGGCCTCGTTCGCTGGACAGAATCTGAGCCAAGCGCATACCCTGCATTCCAAAAATATGATGATAGTGCAGGGCTAGGTCTTTAGGACTTCTACCCTTGCTGGCCTTTTGTAGTTGAGTAACGAAGTTTTCTACTCCCTTAAATTCGCCCTTATCATCGAATATTGTGTCATAGAGTCCAAGCTCTTTAAGTGAGTGTACTTGCTTCGTGTCTTTCTTGGTACCTATCTTTCCGCCTAGAAGCCCTGGGATAGACCTCAGAATCATGTCCGCTGCATTTGTTCCGCCCATGCTGCCCGCTAATCCTACGCGGTTGGCCAAGGCTGAAAGCGTCAAGATGTCATCTGTCTTCATGCCCAGGGCTGCGCCGCTTGGTGCTAGGTACTTGAATGTGTCGGCAAATTCCGAAGAAGAGCCCGGCTGCATAAACGTCGCCTTATTGTATTTATCCAAGAAATCAAGCGTTTCTTTTGGGGTATAAGCCCCGATCATGTGCGCTGCTCCGACCGCCTGGGTGATGGCTTCCTCCGGCGCTGTGCCTTTACCCATCTTTTGGACCTCAGCGTATTGAGTAAATACTGGTAATGTTTGCTGTATCTGTTCTGAGCTCATTCCGCTTGATGCAAGTTTTTTTGCAAACGCCGCGGTATCCATAATGCCGAACATCGAAGGTAGGGATGAATCCCTAATTACCGTCTTGATTCGGTCCATTTCGTCTGCCGTGGCTCCGACCACGTCTTTAATAATTGTCAGTTGTGTTAGGAATTTACCGGCCACATCAAGTCCTTGTTCAATCTGTCCGACTAGCGCGGCCCCGGCCATGGTAAAGGCTCCGCCGGCAAATGACATATTCCGGAATTGATTCATACGTTGCTGCAGTTGTTGGCTCCGCTGGTCCAGTACGCCCATTTGCCCGGCCATCTGCTGCATTGGTCTCGTTACGTGGTCGACGGCACTAAATACGATAGCTACGTCAAACGCGCGGTCTAGCATGCCCACGGTCTCACCCCCTCTACTTTTTCGGGGCCTTTTCCATTTCCTTTTTCTGCTGGTCACGTATCTTTTTTATAACTTCCATTGCTGCCCGGCGCTCCGTGGCGGTCATTTCCAATACACGGTCATATGGGATGCCGCCCTGCGTCGCGTCTGCAATCATTATCGCCTGTATGAAAGCCGCCGTTTTGGTTAGCTGGATTACTCGGCGGCTGAGTCTTCCCCCTGGTTTGTCGCTGTCTTCTTCTCTTCGACGTCATCATTAAGTCTTGAGAAGGCTTTTGATATCCTGGATGTATCTTTCATTTTAAACGTCGCCATTAAGGCTCGTGCTTCAGTCAGGTTAGTTGGGCGCTTAACTGGTGCGCCGTCGATCTCTTTTACTGATAACGCATGAAGAATAGCATGATACTGAATAACTCCGGCTCCGGTGTTCATTTCGTCGCCTGCGATCTTGGCCGCGATCATTTCATCAAGCCCTGTTAATTCGATGACTTTAACTTTTCGGCCGTCCTTTAATGTTACAATTTCGCTTTCCCGTGCTGCTTGCTCCGGCATAATTCGTTTCCTCCTTAAATTTCCGGAAGGGTGCAGCCTCTTTTTTGCTACACCCTGCCCGGTTTAGTTACTGGTCGTTCGACTTAACCTCTGGTCCGTTTAGGTGCAAATCCGGACATTTCTTGCTTGACGTCTTCCTCTGCGTTGTCCTTATTGGTTTTAAGGCCGTAGAGGATAGCATTGTCATATACCCACGTCTCAACGTTGCCGTTGTCGTATATGACGGTGTCAACAATTCGGTATTTTGGAGCTACTTTGCCGGCTAGAAGCGCAGCGTCCTGGGCTGCCTGGATTGCGTCCCAGTCTCCATTAACCTTAGCGCCCTTAAAGCTCAGCTTCCATCCCTTATAGATCATTTGGGCGTGTTCTTCCTTTTGTCCTAAAGGATGGAATTTCTTGAGTTCGTGCTCTGGCTCGGCGTCAAATCCGTCCAGCTCTCCGTATGGCACGGGGCCGCTTGTCCCGTATACTTGAATCGTTGCGGATGATCCTAAAACGCGATCCTTGCTCATGGGTCACTCTCCTTCCTCAAATCTCTTATGCTGCGCTGCTGGTTGTAATGGTTCCCTGGCTGATATCGGCATAGATGACAATTTGTTTTGCTATGCCTAAGAGTCTGACCTTTACGTTTACGCTAAGCTTTCCGGCGGCGATTTGGTCTACTGGGTTGTTGCTTAGGTCGCAAATGCTGAGGTAGCTATCGATAGCCTTGTTGGCTGGATCCAGTGGGTTGGCCATTGGCGAGAGGAATGTGTCAATGCTCGCCTTGATGTCTTTGCGCAGCGCATCGTTCGGGTCGCTGGATTGCATTTCGTCGACGGCCCAGCCCATTGAAGACATGATCGAAAGTTCGAGGAAGTATCTCATTTGTCGGGTAACCAGGTCTGACTTGTCGGATCCGATTCCACTCCTGGTCCCTACGCCACCGCGAGGTATGTTGTCTGATACACAAAGGACGCCGGCTGTTTGCAATGTTGCAAGATCGCTGTTGCTTCGCGGTGTAATCGCTGCCAATGTTCCGTAGATGGCTTTGTTTCCCCAGGATTTATAAACGGCTTTCTGGCTGGCCATCCCTGCAACAAGGGCCATTGGTGCAATGTTTCGATTGGTTCCGGTGTCTGCGTCGAACATGGTTCTCCATCCGTCCAGGAATGCGACGTTATCCTGAGCGTAGGTATTTGCTGCCGTGGTGTTAGTTACAGTGGAATTGACCGCTGTGCAAACTAAGCCTATGCAATTAAAGCTATTAGCATGTACGGCCACCGCTGCATTAACGGCTGCGCTGGACTGGTTAGCTGCAAAGACCATATTCCCGGTTACCACCTCAAGGGATTTGAGGCCGGTCCTGTTTCCGCTGCCGTCGATCGCTCCTACAAAGTCTGCGTCTGCTGCAGTGCCGTTTGTTCCACCAGTGAAGCTGAATGTGCCGTTCTTCGGCAGGCTGGCGCTCGGGCTGCCTGGAAGGCTTGCGATTACAATTTTGCTGGCTGCGTTAATGGTTGCCACCATACCAGCCACCGTCAGGCCGCTGTAGCTCTCCGTTGTGCCGCCATAGGCAATCGCTAGGTCAAAGGTCGACCCGCTGCTATTGGCCACTGTAGCGGTCATCACGTTGGGATCTGTGCCAAGGATTGCAGTAACAACTCCGGTTTGAGGATGAACCTGGGCGGCTGTCAAGATTAAGACGTTTCCTGGGGTTGCCTGGCTATCTTGCAGCGTTACCTTCGCTGATGCTGCCGTGCTGCCGAATACAGGAACGACCAGCGTTCCTCCTGTTTTTTGGTTGATTAATGCTTGAAGATTAAGCGGTCCCTCTACTGTGGCGGTTGAAGGCCCTAGTAATCGGACAGCGGTTGCGTAATCATCAATTGTGTATACGGCCCCAAGAATTCCCTTTGCAAAGGTCCCGGCCATCTTGACGATTCCCGCCTGTATTCCTTGGATGTTCGGTGGGCTTTGGGTCTCGATCGCGTATACGTCATCAAGAACTTGTCCCAGTATGCTGGAAACGATCGGCATGGTCTCACGTCCTCTCTCTTTAGTCGATTGCTGTTTCCGGATCCAGTGTTGATACCTTTTGGGCTGGCTTGGCGTCTAGGACGCGTGTCCATACTTCAAAGGTTAGATCCCTTTGGTAATAGTTCGTTTCGCCTTCGTCATCGTGTTTACCTTTATATTTAAACGTGGCCGTCTCTCCATCGGCCAAGGTCAAGCGGTAATTCGTGATCAAATGCTGCATAATCGTCCACCCATGGGTCGATCGTTCCTCCGGTGTGCTCGTGAATAAGCTGATTTGCATCAAATAAAATACTCGACTTTGCTCTGTGAAAACATAACCGCTTCCGTCCGGGTTGGTTGTGCTCTTGTGTGGCTTTATGCGGCTGACTACGTTTCGGGCGACGTCCGATACCTCCCAGAAGAATACGGATGGAAGGTTGCCCTCTGTCTCCAAGAACTTACTATCTGGCCATCCAATCTGGGCGATTATTAAAGCCGGAATTTTGGCCTGCAGGGCCGGTGCTAGTGCTTCGCATATTGACCTGAATGGGTCGGCCTGTAGGTTCACCCGTCATCCCTCCTTTATAAGCGCCTAATCGCTCGCCGTATAGCGTCCTTGGTTTCATCTCGAATAAAGTCTTGTTCCTCATGAAGTGCTGGTCTCAGGAATGGCCGCGGCGGAATGTTTGCTTTCGGAGCTCCGTACTCGTGGTGCTTGCCGATCGGGTCATCCGTTCCGACTACTCCGGTCCACCCTCCGTCTGTCACGTAATCGCTTATGCTCGACATGAGTGGCATCCCGTGTATGCGGTTACGTCTAGCGACCTTGTAATGTCCAATGAGCGGATCCTCTCCGCCTCCGGCCTTTAGCTTCCGACGGACAGTCGCTGGCTTGAGCTTTGCCCACCCCACGAATCCTCCGCTTGCTGGTTGGTAGAAACCGAATTTCTTTGTGGCCGTGTCGCGGACCTTCCTCGCGCATTTCTGGATCGCTCTGGTCATTTCTGAATCGATTATGTGCCTAGCTTGGGAGAATCTTTGCATAAGCTGGCGCATGGTGATGTTCATGGCTTCTTCACGACCCTTTTGCCTATGGCCATCTCTAATCGATCAGTTCCGCCAAGTGACGCATTGTGAATCTCTTCGATTGAGTAAAAGCCGCCGCCATAGGTCACTTCATCGTGCTCGAGCAATACTTGAGGCTGACAAAAGAAAACCATTTCTCCCTTTGGCTTGCCGCCGGCTACTGTTTCATCGTCTTCGATATCCTGTTCAATAACAAGGGCATCCACCGTTAATGATTGCGGCGTGTATCCAGTCGGAGTTCCAAATATGTTTTTATTGGTCATTTGGCTTTGAACGTATCGTTTGACCTGAAGCTTTACGCCATGATGTCCGGTGATGGTGGCCAGCGCTTGAGTGAAGCCATTAAATCTGTTTCCCCCTATTGCCATTGGTCGCTGCCTCCCGACGTCGCATATGGCTTAAAGATGATCTCCTTCTCGAATATAGCCCTATAACTTTCTGCCTCTCTCAGCAAGTTATCCGCGATCTTGCTGTCATCAACCTCAATCCCAGACTTTCCTCCGACTCCTATCTTGTACTTTTGTAGCTTGACCGCGTAATCCGTCGCGATTGCTCGAAGCGCATTTTCGGCGGCTGGCAGCAGTGCAAGATAAATCATCGGGTTTGGTATCGTGCTTCCGGTTTCATCGGCCGTGTGGTGGGCATAATAATCAAATGTCAGGGCCATTATCTGCCTGGGATCGCTGGTCAGCCTTACTTCCTGGTCGTCGTCATACCACTTAAAGTTCATCGTGCTCGCTTGAATACCCAAAGGTTGAAGCGTGTAGACGAAGGGCAGCGCGTATTCGTTGATATCCGGAAGAGGCGGCGGCTGGCACGCTGCCTGGAAGGACTCGGCGTCCTTGGTGATCCAATCATCCGGAAGCGCATAGACCTTGGTTCCTGGCTGCAATGTCAGGGTTGTTTCGCGCCGGCGTGGCCGCCATTTGCTAAACACACCCAGTGCATCCTCTATGAATTGCTGCAGCTCCGGGCTGCTGCCTGGGATTGGTTGCGGTGTAGACGAAGAACTGAGCAAATCAGGGAATGCCTGGGTTGCTCCGTTGTCGCGTATTTGGTTTCTTAGTCTTATAACTAAGTCGGTCATCTTCTTTTGGGTACCCATGATAATTCCCCGCCTTTTTAATTAAATAAGTGGCCCCGGCCCCTGCCAAGGCCACTTATTTAAACTTACACGAATTTAAGTGTGCGGCTCACTGGGTTGATTACGTTTCCGTTGACGTCCGTAGTTTGTGGTGTGCATAGAACGCTGTTCTCTTTGCCATACCACAGCTTGGCGTCGATGATTAGTCCGTTGGTATCGTATTTAGGATATGGCCCTTCGATTGCGTATGGTGTTTGCACTCCATAGCGGGTAGATCCCTTTTGAGTCAGGAGCATCCGGCCATCCCCTGCCACCCATGGGGCATTGATCTTGGCAAGGTTGACGTTTGATCGCTCACCGAAGTAGTTACTGGTTGTGATGAGCTTGGTGCCTTCTGGTTGTGCCAATTTGTAGAACAGTTGAGCGTTCTCGATGTAGGTTGCTGCGTTCAGGCTCATGATCGCTATGTTTGGTTTTTTGAATCGTGGGCTGCTGCCCATGAGCGCTACTGAACGGCTGAATTGCTGCAGAAGTGTGTTGTAGTAATCTTCTGCCTTCACTCCCTCTGGGACGACTGTGCTCCAACGATCGTAGTTTTTGACGCCCGAGTATGAAACGGTTGGAAGGACTGGCGTGGACGCTTCCGGATCCAGGCCTGCGCCCTCGGTGTAATAAACTTTACCATTCTCCCAGTCTACTGCATAAACAGCATTGGTCCCAGCTACGTTTCCGCTGGCATCCAAGTATCCCATTACCAGAGCGGTTCCGCCGTTTACTTTGACGACAAATGGGTTCACTACTGTGGCTGCGCTTTGTCCGTTGTTTTGGAGAATCATTTTGGTTCGTGGACGAACAAGGGGATTCGTTCCAGCGGTTGCCGTTGCTGTACCTGCAAGAGTTAAGCTCCCGACAAACTCGACGTTAGTTCCGACTGCTCCGGCCGTTATTAGGTTGGCCGGTGTGATTTCGTTTGTTACGACCTTTGGTGCGTATTCGTCTGCAGTCAGTAACATTTCGTAGTATGCTGCATCGTCAAGCTTGCGGCCTTTGTCTGCTCCAATGTGATAGATGGCCCGCGCAATTGCTTCGTATTTAGCAGGGCCGGATCGTAATGCCTCGACGACATCAGTGGTCAAGCTTACTGCATTACGTCTCCAAGACGGCTGGAATGGCAGCCAGGATAAGCTGATCGATGATTCCGGAATTCCTACGCCTTCTCCAACAAGAAGGTCGAGAAGTCCGGTTGCGGAGTTTACGGCCGCTGCGCTGGTGAATGTTTCCACTGGGATCCGCCATTCGGTTCCGCCGAATACGTCAGCCATCATGAACTGTAAACTCTCCACGTCCTGGAAGGCTTGAATCAAAACGGCGGTTATAATTGTCGGTTGGTTCAGGAGTTCTGCAGTTGTCACGGAGACGGCGTCACTCAAGTTCTCAAATCCTTGGACGCTATCGGCGAGTGCCTTAACTCCAACAACTCCCTCATAACGGCCCATGATCTTGTCTACCATTTTGCGGTTCTGCTTCCGGAGCGATTGGTCAGGGATCCGCCCGAAGGTCTCGCCGTATTCGTCGAACGCCTTAGTTATTTGGTCAACGATCGGCATCCATGGCTTTGGTTCGTTTGTGACTTCGACTCTGGTATGGCCGCCTTCTCCTGTTGATGTGCCATTGAATCCTACGCCTGCCAATAGGCGGCCTGCGGTTGAATCACTCATGACGCTTAGGATTGCATCAAAGACGGTTCCCGCTTGCTCCTTGGTTATTGGCTCCGCTTTGGTTACTGCGTCGGTGATGGCCTGAATTCCTTTTTCGTCCATCTTGCCTTTGAGTGTGGTTATCTTTTCGTCCAGGAATGTTTTGACTTCGGCTTTTGCGGTTGCTGCTTGCAGAGAGGCTTGCGCGGCTGCCTTTTGAACTTCTAGCGCATCCAGCGCCGGTTTGGCTGTCTCTGCGGCTACTGCAGCGAAGGCTGCACGAACGGCCGGGTCCTTGAGGGCTTCCATTAACTCTTCTGGTTTGAATGGCATTTCGGTCATTCCTCCTTTATTCTGGGAATCGGTCATTCCCGCTGCCGCCGTCATCTGGCGTGTGGCTATATATTGTCTAGCCAAGTCATACCGTTCATAGTTGCCGGGATTGACTAGGCGAAGATCGGCAGAGGCATATGTTGTCGAGGATAGTGACATGTCTGCAACAAAGACACCCTTGCACTTGGTGCATTCATAAAAGTCTATGTCTCCGTCGTTATCCCCATCCCTGGGTTCCAGTGCAATGCTGCAAGTCGGACATGTCATGTCCCCTATGATTAGGCTATCCTCGACCGCCTCTGAGTCCATAATTGCGGTCAATTGGGCATCCGTCAAAGGTGTAGGTATGTCGAGCGCGTTGGATTCTGCAGGGTTCATCACAGGATCCCAAACGTGTAGATACAATTTTGTGGATACCTCGACCTGTTGGCTATCTATCATTGTTTTAACAGAAGAACCCAGCATGCGGTTGGAAAATCCGACCGCCTTCCCTTCGTCAGCAATAGCCTTAAGTATTCTGCCTTTTGGTGAATCAAGCGGCTTCCATTCTCCATAAACGATCCCAGTCGCTGAATCGATATATGCCTCTCTGAAAACACACGCCTGATTATCCAGGATAGAATCAAACGATATCTTTCCCGTTACCGCCTTAACTGCTTTAGGGTGCGGGTTTTCCCCTGGGATAGGGAATCCGGCCTTTTTCAAACTGTCGAGCGCTGGCTGATAGATATCGATGGGATACATTCTCGCGTTGCCATTAATTACATTAACCCTCGAAACAGGTGATTTGTACCACCCGGAATTGCCACCTACATCGTCAAGTATAGCGATTGGTCGACTCGTACATACTGAATCAGTGTATGCGGCTTCCGGCCTTCCGCCTTGTCCGATCTCTCTTAGCTTGGCCATCGGCTCACTCCTTTCTGTTTAGTCCTTTAAGCAATTAAATGGTGCTCTTACAATCTGCACCACCGCCTTTCCGTTTATTATAACATTCGTTTACGCTTGGGCTTGTTCCTCCTTTTAATCCGCTTGGACGACCGTGCATCTACATCGCGGGTGCGCCGGCAGGCTCGCCTCTATTTCATCAACAGAGAAGATCTCCCCATTGTTACCGCGACAGATCGGGCACGTCCTTGCATCCAGGACGGCTCTCCACTGTAGTCGGTGGACGCCGATTTCTCGGTAGGTCGTCGTCAGTCCTTTTGAATAAGCAAAGGCCAGTTCTGTTCTGGCTATCATCTCTGCTCTCCCTGGCGGGCTGCTGCAGTTGACTACGCTCCGGATCCGTCTCATTGTATCTACCATGTTCTCCTGGTTCCGGTAGGCGATCGTTAGTTGGTCCTGTAGGTTCTGGCGTGTTGTTGTGTTTATCCTGGTAACACGCCCGCTGCTTTGCGTCTGGAAGTAATTAGTAATGTCCGGATTGATGAAGTCTGTCGCTATAATCACCTTGACTTCTTTGGCCAAGTTCGACCGGGCATATGCTGAAGCCGTTCCATAGAGCTTGAAGAACTCGTTTATGAATTCCTCCTGGTTTTCGGTCCAGGCTTGGTCAAACAATTCCATTATCTGTCGGATGGCCAGCGGTGGCGGATCCTGTGCATCCGTGTAAACTCCGCCGCGCAGTATCTCCATTTTGTCGATCTCTGCTTCCAGACCATTGCCTTCCATGGCGGTGAATACCTGGCCGTAAAGCCTCCGGACCGTCTTGGTGAATCCTTCCTCTATTTTAGCAGCTTTTGCTCCGTGTAGCGGAAAGAAAATTTTAGTCTTTTTTTTTACTGTTTTCTGGTTGTCAGTGAATGATTTATTTGGCATCGCCTTTGCTGCTGCTGTGGCCGCGGCGTTGGCTGCGGCGGCTTCTTCTGTCCGCTCAAGCTTAATTGCTTCGAGTTCGCTCTCGATCGCTGCTTCGCTTTCCAGTCCGACGTCCTTACTGATTAAGGTTAGTGATGTTTTGCGGCTGAGGAGCGGATCCGCTGGGTCCGACCTAAGCTTGGCCACACGGTCAACTCTGTCATTAGCTGTCTCGTTATCATTCTCAAACCATCGGACATTGTAGTCTATCAACATCGGGTCTACGCCTTGAAGCGATAAGGCAAAGTTGAAGATAAACCTTAGCCCGCTGTATGGTGAAGAGTCTCCGTTTTCAAGCAGGCCGCGGAGTTCCTGGACGTCGTCATCGAATTGTGCTTTCTGGTCTTCGACGATGTCTCTGTTTACGTTCTGGCCAAAACCTAAGATGTGCAGAGGTACCGCCGTTCCGATCATGTATACCTCTTGCAAGTGCCGGACGTCCTCGATTTCGTCCAGGTGGGCGTCTCCCTCAAGATTCTTAATGTCGACTAGGCCGTT
>Ga0209728_1001006_pt1 | contig 18945 bp, 21 predicted proteins | sample RifGroD1_FD_183997 | JGI IMG/M metagenome (GOLD analysis project Ga0209728, IMG submission 183997) | Groundwater microbial communities from Rifle, Colorado, USA - Groundwater D1 (SPAdes) (version 2) | ecosystem: Environmental > Aquatic > Deep subsurface > Groundwater | place: Rifle, Colorado... | reverse complement strand
CAACATTTGTCTATTGGTATTGTCTTACATCTTATATGTATATACAATTTATAACACTGTTAAAAATATTGGGACAACATAGTCAATCTTACATCTTATACACATAAACTGTAACATGTAATAGATGCTGCGTTTGTAAAATGTATAATTCTTACATCTTATACACATATACAAGTTGCAACCCTTGTTTATCGCATCAAAACGCTTATTAGTTCCTCTTACGCCTTATACACATATACAAGTTGCAATTTATGGCTAGGATATATCAGTTTCCAGATTTCTTACACCTTATACACATATACAAGTTGCAACTGTCTATCATCACAAACCAGTCATACCAACATTTACAACTCATAAAAATGCGAACCTATTAAATTGTTACAATTTGAATATACATATAAGATGTGCTGACGGTATTTGTGCCAGCAGGTTCAATGGGTGCGAATATCCTAGTGTTTTTATGTATGCTTTACATTCGCATTATTCCCATTACCTTATCGAGAGCAATTCAACCTTATAAATAAGGATTTACAAACCCTTCTTCGATTTTAGGTTGCTAAGTCAACCTTTATTGCTTATTAATGATTGTGAACTTAATAATTTATGTATAGTTTAAATCGATTTATCGTTATCAATTTCTTCACATCCTTTCATATTTTATTTCTCGCTTTAACCTATAATCAGTTTACCATAAGTGGAAATGCCTGTCAAGTTTTATTTTGTAAAATTTTATTTATTAATTTAACATCCATTTTCTCTCACCTCGCTTTCTACTCTCTCATCATACCACTAACAAACAATGTTTGTCAAGTATAAATTTTATTTTTATATTTATGTATAAGATAAGATGGGAAAAGGGAATATTAATCCCCTTTATTAATTTCTTTTTCTTTTCTTCTTCTCTCTAATTCTTTCATAATAACTCTCGCCGATGCCTCTTTATATAATCTCTCCCCTTCTTCAACGCTTTCAGGATCATATCTATAACTTCTAGTAATTTCTACTATCATTATAATCACTTCTTTCTTTTATACTTACTTTTAAGCTTGCCATCTTTAGTATAATATTCTGGACTATATCTTTCAATATCGTGCCAAGGCCCATAAGTTTCAAATTCATTCATTTTATCAATCATTTCATTAAAACTATATTCCTTAACAACTTTTGCATTAAATAAAGCATTATACACAACAATAGGAAAATCTTTCTCATATACTTCATCTCTGATAATATCATCTTTTATGCACCAAGCATGATCAATCGTTTGAAATGGTGGATATAAATTAGTAATAGTTCCATGAACTAATTTATAGTCATGATTTGATAATATAAATTGTAGACTTAGTTCATAACATTTTCCTAAATTATCTTGATTAATTGCCATGATAATTCACCTCTTATCAATAATTACGAGCTATTCTCAATACCTTATATAAATTCTTTATTAAAGGATTTCCAAGAGAACGACCATCTGCACTATGGTAACAAATTCTTTCAGGAATTATATCTTCACAAAAATCTGTTGCCCATAAACCATTGCGTTTTCCTTCAAAGCAAAAACCAAATTTCTCTAATTCTTCTTCGAAATCTCTTACTTGTTCGTATGTTTCTAATTCTTTAAATTTTAGATTAAGTTCATCCATAAATTCTTTAGTAGCGTATTTGTTTTCCATATGACTCTCTCCTTATCACAATAATTATAGTAGACAAGTATAAGATTGTCAAAATGGTAAAAAGGAAAAAATGATTAATAAACAATTTTTAACTCAATAATTCTATTGATATACATGATAGTGTTCACTTCCTTCTTCCCATATCCTGCCATTATATGAGATTGAAGCAATTTGTTTTATCCCTTCAAATACATAACCACCAATACAATTTCCTGCTTTTAACTCATATTCTTCAATATATTCACGAACCTTTTGAGAAGCTTCCTTTAAGGTATTTACTTGAATCGTTTTATTAGGAACGCCATATACTGGAGCATTAGGATCTTGTCTATAATCTATATTACCCCAATTTTCAAGAATTACAGAATATTTCTTTTTCATTTATTTAATCTCCTTCTCTTTTTATTACTTATTAATTATAGTGGACAACAGCATAAAGTTAAAAGGTAAAAATAAAGGGAAATTTAATTCCCTTTATTAAATTTCTACTTAACTTCTTTCATTTCTTCAAATTCCTCTAAACAATATTGTTTTGCATAAGCGATTACTTTGTTTATAAAGTCTTCTGTTAAATTCATAGTAACTTTTAAAACAAATTTAGAATCTTTTTCATTGTAGCTCAAAATATCTTCTTCTAGTATAAAATGCTTGGTCTTCTGAACAAAATCTTCACATGATATTTTGTCTACCATTAATTCTAGTCTACAATTATCCACTAAATTACAATCTACCTCTCCTGTTATGTCTAAAACTTTATTCAGTACCCCATATATAACAGAACTTAACATAATATTAGCACTCTCCCCTTATTTCAGATGACTTATCATAGCACAATCTAGTGCAGAAGTCAAGGGATTTTATTTTTGCATTAATTAATAATTGAATATGTAATCATATTTATTATCATTTATAACATTTTAATAATTATCATATTAATTATTATTAGAAATATCATTTATAAAACATGATTTAAATTATGATTCATAATAATATTTAGAAACTAATAAAAGAAAAAAATAGAGGGAATCCTAATCCAATATTAGAAATCCCTCTGAGAATGAAAGAAAGAGAGTTGTAAATGAAATGGAAAATAATAATGAATCATCTACATTTGTATTGTAACATTATTTTTATAGTTGTGTCAAGTGTGGTATTTATATATTGGTTAAATGTTTGTTTTATACAATTTCCTACCACACATTGGACAATAATTAATTACCCTATCACCAAGATAACTTGAACCATTATCGTCTATTTCCAACATAATCATTAAGTTATCTTCTATATAAATGAAAAATTCTTCATCTTCATTCCATATATTACCTTTATTTGATATAATAATCTCATTAATTTCATCAGATTTATTATTAGAACAATATTTACAATTATTACTCATTAAGTATCCACTCCTTTTATTGATTTATTATTAAATTTCACAAATGATAAACGGATAACCATCTCCACACATACTAAATTTTCTTTAATAACCTTATTCGCTCTGACTCTCTTCAAACCATAAGAATCTAATATTTCCTTCAATGATTTCTTAATCTGAACTTTATTTATTTTTCCTCTTATTTAATCTTGCATCTTTTTCTCGTTCTTGTTTTGCAAGATAAAGATCAAAAGTTTCTTTATGTATTTTATCTTCTGATTCCCTACTAATTTTTTCATTAAAACTCATATTAAATATTTCCAATAAAAATTTATATGCTTTTGGTCTACTCTTAAATTTGCCAATCATTTCTACTGTTTGTAATATATTAAAGATGGAATTATTTCTTTTAAAAAATAAACGTCTATTTTCTTCTTTAAATCCATAGAAATCGTTATTTTCAGACAAAATAAAATTTGAACTGAAAAACCAACTAAAATCATATTTATAAATTTCTTCAATGCAATCATTTCTTAATTCATGATATGTATTTTTATATTGTATTTTATTTTTAAGAAATTCAACATCTTGATTGGCTATTGCTCTAATTATTTCGTTATAATTATCACAATATGGGTTTTTAATTATTTCCTTCGTTGTTACTGGTGGTTTACTTTTAACTTTGTTAATATTTCTTCTCTTTTCTTTCTCAATTTTATCCAATTCTATTTTCAAATCTAATTTAGTTTTCTTTTCTTTAGAAGAGATGCTAACATTATATCCAATATCATCTTCATAACATAGATAATAATCCATCCAATTTTGTTCAATATCTAGCAATTCAACTTTGTTTTTAACTATTTCAATAATTTCAAAAGTAAAGCAACAAATACCAAACTCATTAAATTCTTTTTGTAACTTATATGAATGATGTTTATTCTCAAATAAATCATCTATATGATAATTCCACCTACCAGTTATATTTTTACTACTACCAATATATATTTTGTTATTTATTTTATTAGTGATTTTATATATTCCCATTATTTTACTCATTATCAACAACACCTTTCGTAATTACAGTAAACATCTAGTAAATTAATCGTGCAAATCTTCATGACATTTCTCACAAAGCGTCTTATATTTTATCTTCATTTGAACCCCAATCATCCAATTGGTAATATTCTGTAATTGTACTTCTGTATAATATTTTTTATTTTTATGGTATTCATATCCTAAACTCAATAAACACTCATTTAATAATTCCGAAAATGGTTTCAAATGATGCAATTCTAATCCAAAAATTTCACTGCATTCATCACACTTATCTTTGATAAACAATGGTCTAACATATTCATTAAATTTTATTCTCTCATATGACTTCAATAACATATCCCAACACTCCTTAAATGCCCTCAAACCCTTGCTATATAGGCGTTTCTTAGATACACCCCATATAAAGGGGTATGATATGACTAAAGCACCCCATTTCGTGGGGTATGTTTTTTGGTCAAAAACCCTTATATCAAGCACCTTTGGACTACTTTTTGGGCGAAAAGTTATCTATACATCTACTCGTAACTTTCGCTCTTGTCGTTTTTGCTACCTCGGAATATCGACTCTGTTTCTGGACTGATGAACTTTCCTCTGAATGCTAAATTAGGATTCATATGATATATTATTTCTCTTCCTACTTTTGTTTTTGCTAATACTTTTTTCTCTACTAATTTTTTCAATATACTTTCTAATTTATTTTCACTATAATTTAATAATTTCATTAAATCTTTTTTCTTTAAGGAATTTCCTTCATCATCACAGATTAAATTAGTTTCATATTCTACATATTGCATAAGTTTCATTATTGTTGCCAATTCATATGCATCAAGTTTATAATCATCAATGATCTCAAACATATCATTATAAACTTTTATAAAATGACTTTTAGGTTTCCAAATAATTTTATTTTCACCTTCTAAATTATTCACCTTTAAAGTTACACCTGGATTTATTTCTCCTTCAGCAACTAAATCTTTAATTACTTGTGAAACTCTATGCTTTAACTTTCTTTCAAATTGATTTTCTTGTTCTTCTATTATTTCTCCAGTTTCTTTATTAATAATTTGATTATCATTTGTTTTTATGTATTTTGACATAGTTATTAACACCACCTTCATATTATTAAAAATAGATTAAATAATAAATCCTAGTCATTGAGCGATAGCGAAATGGCTAGAAGAGTGCAACGCTTTGCACGATACTCCTGTTCTCCTTACATCTTTCTAATTCTTTAGCAATAGTGGTTCCTTCATCAAAATCTAAAGCAAATATTTGTTGACTTGCCCAATCCTTACTTTTAGTACCATTAAGATATGCAGGCTTAAATGTTGCTCCATTACATAATAAATTTGCTAATTCTTCAATTTCTATTTCTGTTTGAGATAATCTGTTTTGAATTCCACCTGATTCAATTCCATTTGGTTTTCTTGTAAAAGTCTTTCTGTCTAACATACATTTAATCATTTTTATTACCGCCTTCTTTTATTATTTGCCTTAATTATTAAAAATAGGAGCAGACAAAAACACTAAGGCGAGCGTTTCTTTCAGATGGCCTATCCTATCCCTTTACTGTGTTATTTCAACACAAAGAAAGAGCACCAAAAATTGATGCTCTAATTTCTATTGAAATAATTATTTATTATTTATAAAATCCTAAATATCCAAATCTAATTTAATATAATATTTCTCCCAGTGGTCTCTAATCTTTTGTATCTGTTCTTTAGTCATTCCTTCTATTTTCTTTATTTCCAACCATTCTTTCATATCCATAGTGCCTTTCCTATCATTACACTTTGTACAAGATGTAATTAAATTGAATAAAATATCACTTCCACCTTTAGATTGTGGCGTTATATGCTCTGCTAATAATATTTCTTCACTTCCACAATAAGCACATTTATTATTAAAACTACTTAATAATTTCTTCCATTCAACTTTATTACTATATATTCCTGATTTACTTACCCAACTTCCATTATCACTTTTGATTATTATTCCTTGTTTTATTCCAACTGCAAATTGTTTTATTGATTCGATACCATAATAAGAAATCCAATATTGCTTTTTATTTATCTTCTTATTATTGAAGTCAATTCCTGTCCAATTTTCAAATTCTTTATTAAATAGAGTGTAATTATTACTATATGTATTTTTAACTCCTAAATATTCCATAGCAGAAAGAAATTCTAGCATCAACATATCATATATTCTGCTAGAATTTTCATGGATGCGAAATAATGGTTGTTCTAATAGTTCATCCACTTTAACAATTAACATATTTATATTATGCTTTAATTCTTCATTGTCTGCAATAATTACACTATTATCATGTTTAAGTTCATTATTTATTTGGTATAGATAATCAACTTTATTATTTAGTATAGATACCATATTATTATTTTCTTGTGTTAATGCAATTAATTTGTCTTCTATTTTTGTATTACTTTCTACATCTAACAGGTAAGTTCTTACCTGTTTTGCAATAAGACTATCCTGCAACAACATACCAATGCGTAATATTGCTCTCCTTGGAATAATGGTTAATACTGATGATTGTTTAATTTCAGAGGGTAGGGACGCTGTGTCCCCACCACTTATTAAATCTTTAAAATCTTTTAACTCTTGCCCTTTTAGCACTTTAAGTCCATCAGTAACCAATTCTTCATTATGTCTTTGAATAGATTTTTTAATAGTTTCCTTGTCGACTTCGAAATATTGTGATGCCATTTCAACTGTAATATTTGCGTCATCAGGCAAAAGTATAAGTCCTTTTATTTTGTTCAATACCTCATTAATTTTTTCGTCATTTGCTTTAATTAATACTTGTTCTCTCATTGTTTTTGATTCCATTAACACCATTTCGTTACCATTACTCATTTTTTAACACGCTTCTTTCTTATTTTTATTAGTAATTTCAATACAAAAACAAAACGGCGAAGAATTGTTTTTATATACAAAAATCACTTAGAGAAAAGTCAAGAAAATCCTAACTCTTCTCTTCGCCGTTCTTACTAATAAGAAATGAAAGAAAATGTGTTAGAATAGTTTTCACTACTCTCTAAGTGATTTTTGGAGTTCTCTTGATTAAATTTGAACATAAATAAAAGAGAGCCATAAAAATGACTCTCAAATCTCAAAAACATAAAATTATCATCTAATCCCAAAAATACCCAACCCTGCAACCCTACTCCTGCTTCATTCTCAAAATCCAAAAACTCTAAAATATAGCATAAAATGAGAATTTTATTTAGTGATAATAAATAAGATTAAAGAGAGTATAATTCATACCCTCTTATAAATATTCATCTAATGAACAGTATGCGTCAAATATTCATTAAACCGTTTCATATTCAAAATCAAATGATACCACCGATATAGTTGTCATCGCCCCACTGATACCAAATATCTGCGCTCCAGTTACGCCGCCTACAGTGGTGAATAATAAACCAACAGGGGCACATGTACCATCTGTCATTCTCGCAAGCCCAGCAAATTCGTACGCATACTTAGCCTCATACGGCATATCGCACAATTTTGTAAAGTTTGTTAATACGCCAGGTTTTGCCATAACATTAACTTTTACTTTTTTGCCATTTTTCACAACCTTAGACGTTACAGTTGCAGGATTTGTCCAGCTATTTAATAAAGTAATTGCTGTGACTGTATCTTTATCTGAATAATCACACAGTACGGTACCACTTGGTAATTCAGTAAGCCACGCTTGATCTACGTAAAAATCGAACTTGGTGTATAAAGAGTTAGAACTCAACATTAGATAAGGTACAAACTGATATCTTGTTTCCGTATAAGTAGAATCTTTAATCACGAAATAAATATCCACAACGAACTCAGTTATGCTTGACGACACTATTTTTGAATAAAATTCGCCGTAATCATTAAGCTTATCCATACTCATTTTCACAAAATTTGTCGATGTAGCTTCGATCATCCCAGATTTTACAAACAGTTTTCCATATGGTTCAAGGATTGAATTATTACTGTCGAATCTAAAGTACTCTAATGACAACATACCATATGTACCATTTTTAGAAATAGTGATCGTACCAACATTATATACCTTGTTAGTGGAAGAACTTAAACCCGTCCTTCTGGTTTTAAGTGAGTTAAAATACTGTGTATGTTGATCGCCTTTACTATTATGATTCAGGGAACTATAAATGGGGTTTCCGCCAATTGTAAAATCAGGATTCAAGTCATATTGTTCATTCATAGTCTACACCCCCACCCAATACTTTTTAACTACTTCTCCACTCAGATTGTCAATGTAAGACCAATCTGGTTCTAATCCATTTACTGCAAACAATGCTACCCCATTGACAGATTTAAGATTCCCAATAAACGCCAAAATGTACTCCATGTAGAAAGCTGGTATATTTAAGTTACATTCAGCAGTAACATAGTCTGCATATGTTGCATACCCAAGCCCTGACCAACTATAAGTTGTTCCAGTGCTTTCAAGTGCTTTCAGATTTGCAGAACATCCGATTTCGGTTAACCAAATAGGTTTATTGTATTGAGATAAGTCTATAATCTTTTGTATCCAATTCACACCATAGAGATCGAAATATAAGGCTCGTTTCATTTCTAAATCGGTTTCGTTTAATCCCTTTAACGTCAAACTTGGGTAAAAATTAAACCCTATAATATCCACTAGTTCAGCCATACAACTTGTCAACCACTCAGAGTAATTTGACGAATTAAACACCAGAACATTATAAGTGTGAATAGTGTTTACAATATCCTCCCAGTAACTTTTATAAGCAGTAATTGTCAAATTTTTGTTTTCGTTGTCTATGCCGATATAATCAACATTATGGCTTTGACATTGCACAGCATTGGCGACACAAATATTTTTCCATGTTGTGAACCATGTCGGTATGTCAGTTGGCGCAAAATCTGCACCGTATCCGTCCATAGCCGTTAAATACAAGTTTATGGCTACAGTTACGCTAGGGTGATTAATGTGGATATAATCAACTAATTCATAAGCAACATCATCACTGGTAACACTAAACACATATATTTCAGTGTTTGTTGTATGGTCGTCAACCCTATACAAAATCGGAATTATAAAAAAATCTATGCCATACTCGGTAACTGATCGATCTATTAACGTTTTCATATTAGCAATGTATGTTGCATCTGTCCCGTTTACCGCTAATACAGTGCCGTGTAACTGGTTTTTAATTACGTTTGACGCAGTTTCAGCCAACTGCGTTGCATGCTCCTGTAGAGCACCTTCGACATCGGTAGCAATAATTTTATTTCCAATATCCAGTAATGTAACTTTATTAGCACTTGCTCCGATTTCTTGCCATACTAAACCATCCCAATATTTATTTTTTGCCACCATTACATTTCCTCCTTAATAATATTTTTCTTTAAATTTTCTGGAATATCTGATAAATAATAAAACATATATCCTTTTGAAGAATTTACCAATGAATTATTTAAACATCTAGTAATGCTTCTTGTGCTTATTTTTAATTCTTCAGCACAAATAGTCTGAATATTATACTTCCCTACGAAATTCCTTTTCAAATCAAAAACAACGAACTCTTTAAAATTAGTTCGTTGAATCAATGCATGTAATTTCTCTTCAGTAAATTCATCTTTAAATATCATTATTTTTCTCTTAACAGATACTTTATTTTTCTTTCCATGTAAGGCATTGTTCACACTTTGTACACAACTTCCAATCTCTATAGCAAAAGCAGATTGTGAATACATGCTTTTTATAAAATTACCTTCTATATCAAAAACTAAAAACTCTCTACCACCATTCATAATAGACAAATCATCTGCATTACTATCTGTTTTCTTGCCGAATTGCCCTCCTACACTCATGTTATAACCGCCATTTTTATATGTATTATAAAAGTCAATCCAATATAATTCCTTATTGTCAAGTTCTTCTTGACTATCCACGACATCAATTATCGACCATTCAAATTTATCTTCTCCGTACTTATTAATTGCTAAATGAAAAGCAAATTTACTACCATTATTTGCTTGACTGATATGTTCTTTCTTTCTCTTATCTAAATCTCTAATTGTTTGTCCGATATATCTTTTTTCGTTAATAATATTATTTGCACAATAAATTATTCCATAAATAAGAATCACCTCTCCTTAAAAATACATATTGAAAATATAAAAAGCAGATAATTAAATCTGCTTTTACTAAACACTTGTATCTATCCATGTATCATTTTCATTTGGTGAATCTGGAGCTGTAGGACTTACAGTTACTTTTTTTACTAATTTAGAAACTGAATCCTTCACACTCCCTGCCTCATCAGACAACATAAAGTCTGTAATTTTCTGTAATCCCATATAAATCATATCCTTTCTTTTGTATAATAGAAAAGAAGATTATATTTAAATAATCTTCTTTTCAGATAAATAATTTTTAAGTTAGGCACATTAAAAATTCTATTGTTTTTATGTCTTTTGAAACCCTTATATAGCAATGGTTTTGAGGTTGCAATAAATTGAATGGCACAGAAATAGGGCTAGAATCAATTGGAATTGTTTATGTGATGGATTGTTAGGGTCGATAAATCAAGACGCTCAAATGGGCCTATAATTTGTGATATTTAACACCTATTTTGTCTCTTCTTTTGTTTCTTCCTTATCTTCTTTAATTACTGGTATAGCATTTGTATCTGTTACATTTTCAACTACATTTTTCTTATTAAACAAATCAACAGTAAAACTAGATCCCTTACTAGCTAAGAATCCTGTGACAGCAATATCAACAATCCAATAAAGCACATCATATCCTATTTTAAATTGACTTATTAAATCTACAAAATTATGAGCAGGAACAAAACCCAAAGGTTGTAAAATACTAGTCCCTGTAACCAAAGATAAAATCATAGCAATAATTACACTTGCCTTTTGAGTGTTCTTATCAGAAATTACTTCTTTGTATACTTGTGTTATTCCGAGTGTTAATGTTCCGAGCATCATAAAACTTTGTAATGCTGTTGCAATATCCATATTAATCATTCTCCTTAAATTTATTTTATTTGTTTTATTTATTTATTTAATTAAATCCCTTCCCTCTTAATGTTCTTCCAAGAACATCCAATTGTTTTGATATCTCTGCTATTTGATTTGTGTTCACAAGACGCTGTTCTTTTGCAATTGCAAATTCTTCTTTTAGCAATGTGTAAATGTATTCATTTTGTTTTGAGAGTTCTTTGTTTATTTCTTTTGTTATTTTTGATATTATTTTTGATATGAGGTAATTTTTAAATTTATTTAATATTTTAATTATAATCAATCCTTATTTATTATTTTAAAGAAACCCCATATTTTGCTGAAAACCATCCTAATACAATAGCAGAAATCACAGTAATAATTTTTAATCCAATTGCTAAATTGTTACTCATCTTCTTTTTAGTAATTTCTGCTTCATTTTTTATTTCAACTTTTGCTATCTCATTGTTGCTCTTAGAATTAGCTGTTGCTATATTAGATATGGTATTGACAAGTAGATTTGTGGATTGTAATTGAGAATTTTCCATCCTTGTTAAACAGTTCTTTACTTCCACAAATTGTAAGTCGATAGAATTAAATCTTCCTTCAAAACCAATATCTTTCATTTGAAGTTCTATAATTTGTTTATCATGTTCAGATAATTTATCAGTGTGAACTTCTATCTTTTTACTATTGGCAAGTATTACTCGATCATGTTCTTCTATTTTTTTTCCATGACCGTCTAATGTTCCAAGCACTTTCTCAAATTCTTCTTTAATTTCATTTTCATCCACTTCCAACACCTCTTCCATAATAATATTTTTATTTTTCATTTGACTTGACACGCCCTTTCTTTTATGCTACAATTACGTCAATGAATGCATTAGTTAGTCCCTAGTGCAAACAGGAGACAGTCCAGATCGGGCAATAATCTGGCTGTCATACATACTACAACTTAATAAATAAAATTTACTAAAGAAAATTAGTAGATTAGGTTGGAAGAGATGTAATTTTATTTTACACCTCTAATTTGAATTATAATTTACAAAGTCTTTGCATAATTTGACGCAAGAATAGCCGTATCATAATCATGATCTCCACAACAGTTAGTTGTATTTGGATTAATATGATATTCTGCTCCCCCTACAAATATAGGATGTTTAATAAAATTTATATCAGTATGTACATTAGCATTTATTCCGTTGCGACAATACATCGCACAGTCTTTTAGTTTTTCACTTATCATCCTAGCAACACTAAAATCTCTCTCTGTGAAATAAAATATGGCATGTTCCATTAAAAAATCATCTCCTTGGTTATTATTTATTGATTGAATAGTTGAAACCTTATCATTATTTTGTTCTTTATACTCTATACCCAAGAAATTACAAATCCCTCTTGCTATTGCACTCGAAACCTTATTACCCCATGCAGAATCTTTCATCAATGCTTCTTCATTAGGATTAGAAATAAATCCTATTTCTGTTAATATAGCAGGGCAATCAGTTTCACGTAAAACATGATAATTAGCAGTTTTTAAACCTCTGTCAAATAAACCAGTTACAGGGACTAGTTCTTTATGTATTTTTTCTGCTAATATTCTTCCTTTACCAGTAGTATTTAATGAAAAAGTTTCTACACCATGCGAGTCTACTGAAAAAGAATTGCAGTGAATGCTAACGAAATAATCACTCTTCCAAGCATTACTTAAATTTGTTACATCCCACAAATCTCCATCTTGAATTACTAATGTTTCAATTCCATTGAATTTTAATTTAGTAGAAACCAAATCTGATATTTCTTTTGTCTCTATATACTCTTTATACCCTGATGGGCCAATTGCTCCTGGATCAATTCCATTTGAACTTGAATTTCCTACACCTTTATTACCATGACCTGCATTTATTGCAATTTTGTATTTTGCCATAATTATTTTCACCTTCCATTAAAATTTATATAAAAAATTAAAACAAATGGAGATAACCTCATAAATTATCTCCTAAAACATCATTATCCCAAAAATATCCAACCCTGAAACTAGCCTATAGCTTGATTCTTAAAATATAAAACTCCAAATATATCCCTTGAAATACACCTTTTCTCGGATTAAAGAGGAGAATTAATTTTCTCCTCTTTTTGTTTTGCGAAGTACAACTAATAGGGAGTATGCGTCTACTACGACTATACTAATCTGCTTTTTGATAAATTATTCGATACATATAAGGCATCAATAATCCAATAAACACTCCTATTAAAATACATATGCCACGTTCTAACATTTTACACCCTCCTATAAATTAATAGGTCAATTGCGATATTATGGTGTAATACCATTTGCTACTTTAATTAAAATAAACTGTCTAACGTCAGCAACATTAGTAGACCTTACGTTTACTAAATTGCTATTGGGATCAATATACTCCACATACAATGATCCACTATTGGTAGCAGTCCCACCCGTAGTTGTGGGAATAACCATAAAAGCATCCCCTGCCTTAACATGAAAAAAGGAAACACTTTTGAAACCACCTACCAATGTACCAGAGGTATAAGGTCTAGTAGCACCTATACTAGTTTGGATATCTCCATATAACTGAATATTCCCCTTTGTGGGGTTGACTGTGTTACTTATAAGATTACCAGCCACAAAGGCATACGCGGAGTTAACCCCCCCATTAAGTCCGTTTGTGCAACTATCTATTTTATTATCTTGTATAGATGACGCATTACAGTAAGCATATGATATTGCCGTAGCACATAAGGAAATCTTGTTATTGTTACAACTACCCACACCACCATCACCAAAGGCTATTGCTGTTGCAACATTGCTAATGGAGTTATCAATGACACTATTGCCCGATGGCGATTCATACAAATTAATACCCACTGCCGTTGTCCCTTCGGTATCGCCAAATCCCTTTATGATGTTGGACATTATTTTTGAGTTCTTAATCTGCTCAAGAAGTAGATAATGTTGCATTGTGGATAAACCATCTTCATGTATTAGTGTATTATCAGATATCGTAAATCTTTTGCAATAATTAGCAGTTGATTTATAAACAGCAATACCTGCAAAATTAAAGTTCTTACATGTGTTCCCTTTAATCTTTATGTTACTTACATCAACTCCATCTGCAGCAAAAATACAAATACTCTCTGCCGTAACATTGTCAATATAATTATCTAAAATTTTGGAATCAGCTCCTGCACCTTGTAGGAAAAATACCCCCATACTTGTGTTGGCAGTGCCCTTATCTGCAATAATCGTATTATCCCTAATAGTTAATCGTTTTACTGTTGACCCATATGCCGAAACACCACTATAAAACTGTCCCGTGATAACATTATCTATAATTTTATTACCTACACCGTTTCTTACATGAACCGAACCATAATCCCCACCCACTACAGGATGGTTATTGCAACGCTCCATTGTGTTACCATAGACTTTATTATTATCACCGTTTAGTTCAATAGCACCTCCATTCCCATCCTCAAAAAATGCATCGATAATTAGATTATTATTCCCAATAACCTTAATTAATCGCCCATAACCTGAGCTTGTTGATAGTTGGGCTTTAGCATATCCAATAAGAGTTAATCCCTTAATAGTGTTTTTACTTCCACTAAGAACAAAACCACCGCCGTCACCGTTGATACCGCTAATTTCTTGTGTTCCCTTGCAGTCTATAATAGCATTGTATCCGTCAATACTTTTTCCGTTTATGACTATGTCAATCGGTTTATCAAGCTTAAAAGTGCCCTCTAGTACAAGTTTACCTTTTTCACTTAGTAAAGCAACTGCATCAAGTATGTTCTGGCCTTCATCGAGTGAATCTGTCGATTTTAGATAGACCACTTGATAGGTCTGCTTCGCATTATCAGCATTATCCGACAGACGCTTAGTTTCTATCTCCTGTAATGCACCTTCCACAGTAGTAGCAGTTATTATATTTCCTGCGTCTATTATGGTATTATTTGCCTTTTCAACAATATCTCCTACTCCATTTAAAACTGCAATTTCATTTGAAACTTCTGTGATAGAACTTACAATATCTGATTTTTCAACCGTAGGAAGGTTCGCCAAATCTCCAACTTTTTCAAAATCATGAGCATCAATTCTAGCTTTTAAATTCGCATACCCAATACCTAAAGAACTAACTCTAGCATTTTCAACTTCTTGAGTGGTTAAACTTCCTGCACCTCCAGGAACACTTCTAAATGCTTCAACTTTTGTTCCTGCTACAACCCCACTACCTAATGTAAATGAATTTGTACTAGTCTCAGTATAATTAATTCCAATAATTTGTTTAATTCCAGTAACATAAACCATCAATTGATTTACATTTAAAAGATAAGGGAATTCAGTTAATGTAAACAATGTTTGATTTTCTGTTGCTGTAAAAACTTGACTATCGTTTGCTCCATATCCTCCTGCAAAAGTTAAATCTAAAACATATGATTTTTCAAAAATAGTACCATTATATCTCCACATTGCATTATTAGCAGTAATTGCATCATTAATTACTTGGTAAGTATCTCCTAAAACATTAGCAGATGCAGGAAGAGATGCAATTCCTGTAACAACACCTTTAAAATTTATATGCCCAGATGAATATGTATTTTGACGATTTGTTTCTTGAGATTGTCTAGTATCTTCTTGTGAAATTCTAATTGATTCATTAGCCTGAGCTGTTGCATCGGTTGCATTTAATTCTCCTATTGAAATATTTGCCGTTGAAATAGTCCCGTCTAAAGTTCCATTTATAATTGTTGCTGAACTAATTGAATTGTCTAAATTATTTTTTGTTGAGTTAGCAGTTGTATCACTTAAATCTAGTGCTGTTTTTGTTCCAAGTGCTGTAGTATTCGATCCATCTAATGAAACTTTGGTTGCTAAGGCTGTAGTATTAGATAAGTCTAAATTACTTTTTGTTATACCTGCATTTGTATTACTTAAATCAAGTGCTGTTTTTGATACCCCAGATGTAACTATACTTGCATCTAAATTTGTTTTAGAAGTATTGGAATTAGAAATGGATAAATCCAATGCCGTTTTTTTAGTATCAGCAGTGGTAAATCTAGAATCTAAATCTGATTTTAATACATTCCCTGTAGCAATATCTGAATCTAATTCTGTTTCTAAATCTTGAGCAGTAGAAATGGCAGCAGTTAATCCTCCTAAAGATTCAATTGCTACTGAGCCTGTATTTATCATATTTTGAAGAGTTTGTGTTACATCATTTCCATCTGTACTATAAACTCTTTCAGCAGGTATTTGGATAATTCCTCTACCCTTAAAATTAGCAGTTACAGTTTTCCCATTTTCTGAACTCGCGAAAGACACAATGCCATTTATATAATTTACATAGAAGGTTGTAGCTATTAATCCACTTGGACTTTTAGATTCTGCGTATCCAGATATTGTAACACCCTCGAATTGATTGGGTAGTTCAGATAAAACTATTTTATTACTAACAATTACAGATGTGGTAGATAATGGAATATACGGGTCAAGTGCACTCCCTTCGCGAAGTTCGTACAGAAGTGGATTATTAAATTCAAAAGCCATTTACGTTCCTCCTTTTAATAGCAAAAAGAGACAGAATTAAATCTATCTCTTTTTTAAACATTGATATATTATTCTTACTAAGCAAATATCCTAACCCTTGCCCAAACTAACTGATACAGAATTGTAATTATAGCTCTTAATTCTATTCGTGCGATCATTTTAAAGTTTCCTCCTAATTTATAATGATAAAAACACAAAGAGAGATAAATTTACAATATCTCTCTAATGATCCAATATGTTATTATGTTGGTTGAGGGTAAGTTTCTGTTACCCATGTTTTTAATATAAGTATTTGAGCATCAGTATAAGAATTAGCTGTACTAACTGCTGAATTTGCAGTAGAATACGCACTATTTGCAATGCTTAAAGCACTATTGGCTGTACTAACAGCATTTGCTATATCAGATGCTGTTGACGATTGAACAAATGTTATATTTGATTCTTCTGCTATAGCAATATCCTCTAATATGAAAGCTTTCGCATTATAATATTGTTCAAATTTTGTATTAAATTCTATTCTATTTACTGATGTTGTTATGTTAGAAGATAAAGCAAGAGTAGAAATATAAGTTGCTAAAGCATCATAAGCAGGAGTATAAGTATGAGTATCATTCCAATGAGGTTGAGCACAATAATAACATAACTTTTCTAATAATAATGTTGCTTTCGCACTAATTATTATTTTTTCTGCCATAATTGCATCCCATTCACTTTGTACAAATCTTTTTTCAAGCGCATTTAACTTTCCATCTTCTGTTATTTCATCAAACTTACTTCCTACATAAATTTTCCCCGCAGATATAATATTCTCAGATAAAACACTTCTTGCAAAATAATAAGTCGTAAATTTAGAATCAAAAGTAATTCTATCTACATTTGAGGTTTTTGTCATATTACCTAAAATAGAAAAATTATCACCAGTATATGGATAAATACTAGATGGTGCTACATATAGATAATCATATAATCCTACTCCTGCTCCATTATAGGATGATGTATACGCAGTTGTATCTACACCATAATATTCTGCTTGATTAATATAACTATCATATTCTGCAACTATAGAGTCCCATATTGGTTTTAAAACCGTTATTTTTTCGTCTTTAGTAATTTTCCCACCATCAGCAATTTCATCTAAATTCATCAATGCTGTAGTAGCATCAGTTTGTGCTTTATTTGTTAATGCTTTGTTTATATTTATCGCAACATCGTCCGTGTACTCCGTATAATAAATCCAGTCTGAATCAACATAACTCCCTGTTAATCTTTCTGCTATGCAAATCTTAAAATTTCCACCGACTTGTTGCCTCCATAAATCTTGGATACTATATGGAGGTTGAGGAGTTACAACAAATATTCTCAACTCTAAATCTAATGATCCTTGTGCTCTTGAGGCATTAGAAAATACCTTTATGACATCTATATTATCAATCAAATCCCATAAGTATGAAGAAGAAAATCTATAAACATTTCCTTCCACAACATCATAAAATAAATCGCCAATGTGATATCCTTTAATTGTATCTGTATCCCATTCAATACTTGGAAAATTAGTCAATAATGGAGCATAACCATAAAAATAACACTGAATTTTACCGTCTGCAATTTGATTTTGAAAATTTGTATTATCTGCATTATATAATGTATCAGCAAATAATTTTAAAGATGTTGCTATTATTGCATTTGGTTTAGAATTATCAACTTCTAAAGTTGATACTTTTGCAATAAGTAATTTTTTAGTATCATTTAAACTATCATATAATGTTTGAATAATTCCTATTTCTGGTGCAGTAATTGATTTAGGTACTGACAAATTAATCCAATTGTTTAATTCAGTTTGCAATGAATTTAATGCATCTTGAAAATTAGTTTTTTCATTGGGGCTTATATCACTTAATCCCAATTTAATAGCAAGATCAGTTAATGGTCTAGATTCTTCAATTACTAAAGCTAAATCAGTTCCAAGTATAATAGAATCACTTACACTTATTGTAAAACTACTAAATGAACTATTTATTTTTAACCCTAATATAATAATTGCTTCTGCCAATCCTGATACTGATTCTCCTATGTAATCTCTTGCAATAACCATTAATTCTTCAAGTAATGCAATTTTATTATCATAATATAGTTTAAAATAATTAATAAATGTTGCACTTACAATTGTTGAATTTGAATCTAAATCAACTAATATAGGACTAATATAAGCACTTAAATTAGAATATGCAGTTTGATAGTTTGATAAAAGTGTTGCGATAGTA
>Ga0209728_1001001_pt1 | contig 19045 bp, 47 predicted proteins | sample RifGroD1_FD_183997 | JGI IMG/M metagenome (GOLD analysis project Ga0209728, IMG submission 183997) | Groundwater microbial communities from Rifle, Colorado, USA - Groundwater D1 (SPAdes) (version 2) | ecosystem: Environmental > Aquatic > Deep subsurface > Groundwater | place: Rifle, Colorado... | reverse complement strand
TATTTTCATCCAACATTTCTCTTGCTAATGTTAAGCACTCCATTAATAAGTCTTTTAGTTCATCTCTCTTTTCATCATACGTTGTTCTTACGCTCATTTTTATCTTTCCTTTCTAAAATCAATTAAAAGAATAAATTTAATCTATGCTTCAACATATAAATGTAACGTTTTAGGTTGACCTATTGCCTTCTTAATGGTTTTACCATAATTGGTTTTATGATCTCTTATTTCATATCCTTCTTCTTTAAGATGGAATTCGCTTAATGTTGATTTGATTTTCACTACAGTTTTAACTTTCTTGTTTCTGTCAAATTCAAGAGTATCAATCATCTTCATATCATCCGGTAATTGATTGAGACATTCTAATATAGTCACTTCTTAATCCTCCTTTATTTCTTCAACCCAAAAATCCAACCAATCTTCCTTTTCTTCGTTGTAAGTTTCTTCAGCTTCTTCATCGTCTACCCCATCTTGTTCCATAATTTCTTCAACAGTTCTTAATCCATATAAACCATTAAAGCCTTCATATTCTTCTGATGCTTCTTGGTAAGCGAATCTCTCTGCTTCATCTTCATTGTCAAATTCCATAATTTCATCATGCTCTTTAGCTCCACCAAATCCTCCACCTAAACCTGAGAAAATTTTAAACTTTGGCATATGTATCATTCCTTTCTTTATTTTTCATCAAGTGATGTTCTGCATTTATTGCATTTTAAATGTGTTTCTCCATCATATCCACCAGATATCGAAAATGGACTTGTAGTTTCAAACTTAATTATTCCATTAAATGTAATATAGTTATTTTCACTTAATGAGATATTGGCCTCATTCCCACAGTCACAAACAAGTTTAAACATTTTCACCCTTCTCCTTTTCTAAATTACCGTGAAACTTAATTTTGATTCTCCATATTTTCAGCTATTTGTTTGGCGTGTTTTAACGAATCTCCATGATACTTTTCTTTTGTTATTTTATCAAACAATTCCCATCTTCCATAATAAAGTCTATCTGTTGCTTTTAAAATAACAAAACGTTCATTTTCCGAATTATATATTCCATCATTTCTTTCCCATTTCATTTCACCAACACCTCTTAAAATTAGTCACTTAAATTCTCTTCTCACAAATTGCCTTTAACTCATTTGCATAAGCAATCATTTTACTAACTGCAATTTTTTCACCGTCATAATTATCACAATTACCCGTATAAACTACTATAACTCCGATATTGTCCAATTGATGATATAGAATATTGAATTCTGATTCTAATATATCGGATAAGTATTCACCGTTAGCAATAATTACACTTTCATAAGTGTTTAAATTTTTCAACTGTTTTTCACTTATTGCATCAATAATATGACCATTGTTAGAATATAAATAAGGATCAACTTTATAATAATTATCTTTCTTACCACTTACTTTAAATGGACTATCTAAATCAATTTTAATAATATCTTTGCTGACTGTTTTTATAATATTTAACTCTGGAACAAAAACTGTCATATAAGTTTTCATTAGTTTTCTCCTTTTAATTTTTAATAAAATCCCCTAAGTTCCTATTCCTTGAGGAAGGAGCGTCTTCATCCTAACCCAGTTGCCAAATTAGGACGTTTGCCATAACACTTCAACTATCTTATATTAGTCAGATATAAGATTAGTTTACCTTTCGCATCTCAGCACAGGTAATTTGGGCAAATTATATTAATGAGACTTTACTTTGGTAAAACCTCAAACGTAACCTTAATTTCAGTATTTTTATCATCAATAAAAGCAAATGGATCTTCCGCAATACATTCACAATCAAATTTAGATGCTTCTTCAATCGTTTGACAAGGAGGCATTGGATGTTTTTCACTACCCATATTTTGATAATCGGCTAAATCAATCTCATACTCCCTAGTTACCACCATAGTAAATTTAACTTTTCTCTTTTCCATAATCTATTCCACCTTTCTGATTTTCTTCTTGCCCTATTCTACCATACCATTAATTCATAAGTCAACCACTTTAATAAATATTATTTTTACATTCAATATTCTTAGTTTTCTTACCTAAAAGTGTAATCTCATATCCATTGTCATTACAATATTTGTCTACTTCTGGATAAGTAATAAATTCTTTTAATAATTCTTTTGTCTCAAGATCCTGCACTACCCATAACCATTGACCAGATTCATTTGAGAGAATAACTTTTACATGCATAAAATAATTTCCTCCTTTAAACTCTAATCATTTTCCTTAATTATATAGCCGTTAATTTCACAATATTCTACTGCTAATTCATTAGTCTCAAAAGCATTTAACCACATATCTGTTCCGGCAAATTGTACTGCCCATTGCCATTGTCCAGTTTCATTTGTGTGAATAATTTCTACTTGCATATCATTAATCACCTTTCTATTTCATAATTTCCAAAATAATATTCCCTATTACCTCAGTTTTATTCTCATTTCCTCTAATACAAATATTCAAACATTTTGCAATTTTGATCACATCTTTAATTTTCAATGGTTTTAGAATTTGTTTTACTTCGTTGGGATTAGTTGAAATTTTAATAGTATTGATAATATCCTGCAAGATTTACACCTCTCACGCTCTTATTATACTTCCATTTTCATAATTTATCTAGTACTAAATTCCAAATAAATACTACTTACAATAAATTAACATGCCACATCACTACAATACATCTTAGCCAAATCAAATATTTTCTTCTCAATTCGACTTACACTAACTTGACCGCATCCTATTATCTCACTAACCTCTCGTTGACTCATATTTTGTTTAAATCTTAAATCATAAACTTTCATCATTTTATCAGATAATAAACTTAGAAAATCATTTATAATTATTTCTTCATCTATTACTTCTTTGGTATTATCTACAATTGTATCTACTAACATTTTTTTATCTTCATTATCAAAAATAACTCTATCTAAGCTATCAATTAAATAACTTTCGTCGAATATCTTCATTCCATCTGCAACTAATTCTAAAGGTATGTTTAGCTTTTTAGATATTTCTTTTGGGTTATCATCTATTGTATATCCTGCTTTTTTAATTTTTGTTCTTGTTTCTCTAATTGGTCTTGGTATAGAAACCAAATCATAATGATCACGGATATTATTACAAATTTCACTAGTAATCACTGGAACAGCATATGTACTAAATTTTACTTTAAATTTAACAGGATTAAATTTTTCATACGCTTTACATAAACCAATATATGCCATGCTAAATATATCATCTGCTTCTGCACCCTGACTATATAATTTATATACAATTCTTCTCGCAACTGATTTAGCAAGACTCATATTATTTGTAATAAAAGTATCTGGATCTTCTTTGATGTGTGGATTCTTTTTCATTTTTAAAAGTTCTCCTTTATTTTATAATTTTAAATTCTAAATGAAATGGTTGTTTTATTCCTTAATTACAACATAGGAATTTAGATTTAATACATTTATATCACTAACTCCCATATACCCACTAACAGATAATCCTTTAAACTTTCCATCTTCATAAGCTACTTTTAATAAATTTTTAGGATAAAGAACACATTGAATAATATCACCATTACAGATATCTTCATTATTTCTGTCCTTACATCCAGTATTATTTTCATCCAACTAAATATCTCTCCCTCCTACTTTAGAATTACTATTTTATACTAAAGCGCACTTCTTTTCATCTGGTATCGAAAAAATACATCCTTGGAAGTGAGGGATACGAATCCTGCATTGCCATTCGCTACTAAATGCATATTTCTTTTCAATTGCGTGTCTACAATAACACTCATTAATATGGTTAGTTTTATCCCATGATGATTTATATTCCTGAATAAATATTGCTTTATTCTTCAAATTAATTCTCCTTTCTAGTAACCAAATTAAGGTTCTATCTCCCTTTATTCCACATCTTAATAGCTTCTTCTTTTGTTTCATAATTTTCTTTCCATCCACAATTACATTCTTCACAATTAGGATTATACCAAACATCTCCGTCATTAAATTCTACGTGAGTTAAATATACTACGCCTCTACAAAACGGACAACACTTTAATTCAATATTATACTCTGAGGTTTCTCCCATTATAATCACTTCCTTTTTTAGTTTTAGAAATATCGTTCTATTACCAAATCTCAATTTCTTTATTACTTTTAAAAATATAAGTCTCTTTCCCGTGTACGTCTTGACAGATACCCATCGTTTCAATTGTCACTTCTTCTCCAAGAACAACTACATCTTGGACAATTAAATCTTGTGTCCAATCTTTGAAGGTAATAATATTACCTATTTCTAATTTCTTAGCTATTATAGTTTTCATAAAATCTTTCCTTCATCAAATTATTTTATCTCACCTTCATATAATTCTTCTTTTGTCATATTGTCAAAATCCATTCAATCAATTCCTTTCTGACTATTAAATTATTGTTCTATTTCCCATACCAAATTATAATCCCATCTTTAGTTATTAATGCCATTTGTCCACATTTACAACCGAAGTGTGGATTAGCATGACCTTCATCTGAATATCCAATAAACAGCATACGCTCGTTGCATTTTTTACAATTTTCCATTTTCTTCGACTCCTAACTTTAGAATTATCATTTTATACCTCAATATATGTTTTGGTATAATCCTTTTCCTTATCAATATCTACACCCATAGATTTATAGTTTCCTTGAAGATACTCATTAAAATCTTTAAGAGTGCTATCAAGAATAATCATTGTTTTTCCGCAATCTGGACAATCAGTAGTGAATCCCTCATAGTCTGCTAAGACTCCTTCTGCATGGATTTTGATTGGTTGTTCACAATTAATACAAGTTACTCTTATCATTTCTTACCTCCTAGCACTAGAATCGCCATTTTATACCGTTATCGTATCAATATTTCCACATGTTCCACAATTAATCTCTAATCTAATATCCGGATCACAATCGTCATATGTGTGCCTAGACCATCCATTAATATAAATATTCATTTCTCCGCCACATTTTTTACATTTAATTATAATTTCAAATTTATTACTAAACATAATTTACTCCTTTCTGGTAATCAAATCACCGTTATTAGTGTATTAAACTTAAATCTAAATCTTTCTTCTTATCTCCAATATCAACTAACTCAACCATATTTCTTTTATCATCCACAGACCATAACTCCCAATGATATGTCCTTTTATCTTCGTTTTGTTTTCTCGTAATTATATATGGAGGTTTAACTTCCATATAATCCTTACAAGACTTAGTAATCCATAGATCAATGCAATTTAAATTGTCTTGCTTAAAAAATTCCTGCTCCATAAACCACGTTTTACCATCATCTTTGTGTTTCAGACTATTACAAGATTTACACGATGGAATTGCATTACTTAAATCATTTGCTCCTTCACAATCATAGTGGTCTTTGTGTAATCTTTGCTTATATCTTTTTAAACTTTCTTCTTCGGTTATACCACAGTATGCACATTGATGATTGAAATATCGTAGACAATTCTCCCACTCTCTTTTAGTTATATCATGATTTCTGTGACTTTGATTATACTCCCTTATCTTTTCTGGATTAGTTTTTGCGAAACGTCTATGATCGTCTATTCTCTTCTCCTTATGTTCTTGATGCCAATCTGCTCTTTGCTCTTTCGCTTTCTTGGGATTAGACTTATACCAACCAGTTTTATACTGATAGTATCTTTCTTTATTGGATTTTTGGTGTTCACTATTGTTTTTAGCATTGCAACTTTTACACCTACTGGTGTATCCTCTTTCTGGAAACTGTTTATTCATTAGATAAAAGTTATTTGTATCTTCTACCATCCATTCTAAGCAAGTTGTACACTTCCTCTCCGTCACACCTTTGGTATCTGTTCTCCGATACGTCTTATGTTTTTTACTTACACCCAATATAATTAGACTCCTTCTTTATATTTTATCAATAATGCAATAGATTCACCGTTTTATATTATTTCATAAATAATCTCAGTTAAGTCATAATAGTCATAACCCCAATGAGCAATATCTTCTGGATTCCCATCAGTCGTAGATTCAACATAGTTTTTACAACCTCTTTTAACTACTACTCCCTCAAACTCTTTATCTCCATGAATAGATTGATATTCTTTATCAATAAAAGTGAACTTTACTTTTTTACCTGTCAAGGTATGGTCATACATAATTTTACCTCCTTCATGCTTCCAAATGCTCTTTAATGATCCGTTTTTCAAATTCCAAAAAGGTATAAAATGCGTGTTTTAAATGTTTATTTTTAATAAACGAAAGAATTTTTCACTATAATCAGTTTCAAGATACTTTAAATCCCAACACGTTTTACAACCATTAAAACATAAAGAAGTATCCCCTCTCATTCCAAAGTTCATTGGGCAACTTTTGTTTAATAATAAATCAATATCATATTCTTTAATAGATAGAAGTTTCTCCAATTGTGTCATTATAATTTCTCCTCTTTGAGTATTATTTTAATTCTCTTCCTTCCAGTCTCCACTCTGGTTTATAATGTTGCTTAGCATAATCAAACTCATTAATACTAATAGCGTTTTTATAATATTCTTCTTTTTTTACTTTACACATAGCATTCTTACCTTCTAGATATACATAATATTGTGCTAAATAAACAAATTCATCGTCTTCGTCAACATATCCATAAAAATCTTCTTTATAATAAATTGCTCCACGATAATTATTTTTGTGATGATTAATAACTTTAAAACTTCCTTTATACAATTTTATTACATAATAATTATCTGAAGGAATACTATGTCCTGTATAGCAAGCAACTAAAATGTAGTCTTCTCCTTTCCCTACAACATTACAAATATCATCTGAAGAAATAAAAAATGATCTTATTTCATGTTTATTTCCATCATTATCTCTAACCATTTCAAAATCATATATATCGCTTATTTTTATTGTGTCACCAACTTTCACTTTTCTTAAACTTGTTGATTTTTCAATTTCAGTACAAATCTCTATATATTCAGAGAACTCTTTTAAATCAAGACATACTGAATTATCAAATTTATCATTTCCTTCATATAAACCCATTCCACCAATAAAACATCCATCAATGTCAATTTTTAAATCAATTAAATCAATAACATAAAAAATTGTTTCTGCTGCTGGATCTTCAAAAATATCTTTGATTACTCCTTTACTTCCTTTTTTAACTAAAAATCTTTCAACATCTTCATAGTCTCGTTTAAAAATAACCTTAGTTTTTACTTTATATTTTTGCAGTTTAACATATTCTTTGTATTGTGATTTATATTTATTTGCTACAAATTTTAATATTTTTATTTCTTCTTCAGTTAATTCCATAAAAATCATTCCTCCCATCTAATATCTATTTCATATTTCCTTCTTCAATTAAATTTGCAACATATTTTCCAAAGGATTCATAATCCATACTGCCTTGATTTATTTCTATTTCATGAGCATATCTTCCAACAATTTGCCACATTACTTCTGTTTCTTTCCCATTAATATTTGAATATCTTTTATAAATCTCTCTAAGATGTTTTAAATAATTTATATCCAATTTTCTTCTCCTCCTTAAATCACAGCAAACTCTACCTTTATAGGTTATTAATCAAATACTCTTTAATTACATTTGGTTTAATACTGAAATATCTTTTCCATTGCCCTCGTTCAATACTGTTCCAATCCCAACCAGTAATTTCTGAGAAATTTGGAGTAATTGATTTGCCATTAGGCAATTTGATTCTAACATGCGAATCACCTATTTTATACTCAAAAATTTCTCCGTCAATATGAATTTTTCTCATTTTACATCTCCAATCCTTTCAATCTTTTGTTTCAACGGTTAATACTCAAAATATTTACCAAGATCATTCATTGTGAGTTCATATTTATTCATCAAATCTTTAAATTCTTTTGCTGGTTTAGAATCTTTATCGTCTACCCCACCTAGTTCATCTTCGATATATCCATAAAACATTGCTAACAAAAATTTGATATCTTCTACATAATCCAATTTATTTACCTCCAATTAATTTTAATATTTTATCACGGTTTTGTCATGATGTATTTAATTTTATTAACGATTTCATCCTCAGAATAATTATCCATTAGATAATACATTTCTCTATCCAATTCTATTAGCACATCTTTTCTATCCTTTACTTTAATAACTCCATTTTTAATAAGATTACTTAACCCTACTACCGCATAAGCTTGAGCTTCATTATTAGTCATAGATTAAAACCTACCTTTCTTGGGATATTTAAAATTCATACTTTGGTACAATTTTAATTTTGTCAAGATTTTTATCATAACTCCACAAAGAAACATCTATTTGTTTTGATTCTGTATATCTGTTTGATAACAATTGTTTAATTAAATTTGAAAATTCTTTTTCCGACATACCACTTGTATTAATATCCAAAATAACTAAATTCCTCCTTTTTAATGGTTTGAAACCCTTCTTTTATTTGGTTATAACCCTTCTTCATACCATCTTTTTGCTATTTCATAAACAACTTCTTTACAAACATAATCAATGTCAAAACTATTATTATAAACTTGATTAATCTGTTTTGCTATATTGCAAACAATACCATTTGGTAAAATGCCATTTTTGTTTAATTCTTCAATTTCCTCAAAAGCATTGAATAATTGCTCGTTCATTAATTCATGAATAAATTCTTGAGGTCTTTTCATAAATTATCTCCTCCTATAAATGCAACAATTGATGCTATAACTTAATCCTCTTCAACTGAAATATCAATAATCTCTTCACACTTGACTATAATTCCATTTGGAAATTCTATCCCATTCACAAGAACATCTTTAACGTCATTTACGAAATTATTAATTCCATAATTCTCAAGTTTATCAAAATCTCCTTCTTCTACCTCAAATTCAATACTCAATTTTACTTTTCTCATAAATATATTCTCCTTTCAATATGCTATAAAAATATAATTTCAAAGACTTTCAATATAAACCTTCTTCACAATCTTCCAAAGCAGAAATCAGTCCATCAAAATCTTCACTTGATCCAAAAGTATCTGCAATTACTAAGACAGTCTCTAGTGGCACACCATAGTCCTCTGACATACATTCTAGATATTCTTTACGATTTTTGTAGCCATTATCTTGGTATACATTTAACATATGTACTCACTCCATTTAATTTACTTTCTATCCCAATTATACACTACCCGATAGGTAAATATCAAGTAGTGTATAAAAATTATTTTATGATTATGTATTATACTATTTCATAGTTGGTGATGATCAACTCCTTAAAATCTTGCCTACCATTTTGAGTTTTACAAACACTATAATATACTTCATGTGTCATAATATTAAAATCCTTGAATAATTCTCTTATGTATTTATCATCATTGATTGTCATAAGAAACTTTCCATTCATATTTATACAAATGCTTGCTAACCTTTTGTAATCATCATCATTAAATGGAATAGCATATGGTTTAGTTTTTCTATAAGGAGGATCAAAATAGAAAAATGTCTGTTCGTCATCATATTTACCAACACATTTTTCAAAATCCAAATGTTCAATTGTTGATTTAATTAACCTCTTGTGTGCTAATTTAATGCTTTCATCTAATTGATCTAATCTCAATCTATTTCTATCTTGTTTCTTGGTTCCAAATACAGGATTCTTCATATCAGAACCGAATCCAGCATTTACTAAATAATAGAATATATGTGCTTTTTTAATACAATCATCAATACTTCCTGTTTTCCATTGTTTTTATATGTATCAAATAGTTCTCTACTTACCAATGTATACTCAAAACTATTAAGAAATTGATCTGGAGCATTTTTAATCACCGACCAAAAATTCATTAATCCACTATCATAATCATTAAGAATTTCAACTTTTGATGTATTTTCTTCTTTAGCAAATAGCAACCAACCAGCTCCTCCGAACACCTCTACATAACATCTATGCTTTGGAATCAAAGGCAATAACTTATCAACTAGTTTTGACTTGCCGCCAACCCACTTAATAGGACTTTTCAATAAAATCTCTCCTCTTTATTATAATTTATTATTTTTATTTCTCCAATTATTATTTAATCTTACATAAAATACACCTCTCTCATGCTTCCAAATGCTCCCTCATACTACGTTTTTCAAACCTATAAGTAGATTAAAATATGAACTTTAAAGGGTTGGAAATAATTCTTTAATATGTATATCTAAATCCTTTTTCTTAACTCCTGTAGCTAAAATTTCAACCATATTCCTCATTTCATCTACAGACCACAATTCATGATGAAATTTATTATTGTCTTCATTACGCTTCTTTCTAACTCTGTATGGAGGTTTATTCTCTATGTATAGTTTATAATCTTCCGTAGTCCACTTAATTATTTTGTCATATCTATCTTGATTAAAGAATTCTTGTTGTCTATACCAATCCTCAAAGTCAAATGTCCATTTATTACTGTTACAACTTTGACAAGCTGGCAAACAATTTCTTAAATCGTTAGCACCTTCATCATCATTGTGCTCTTTGTGTAAATCTATTGTGATTAATTTTTCTCCTCCGTCTATATATCTCTTAATAATATTATTTTGTGCTTTCTTGCCACAATACGCACAACACCAATCTCCGTCATTATCTTTAAAATAATCTTTACAATGAATCCATTCTGCTTCAGTAATATCATGATCTCTATGTTTGCTACCGTATTTCCTTTCCTTAACTTCTGGTCTACTATAATATTCTTTATAATATCCTCTTTCTCTTTTCTTTTTTGCTGATTTTCTAGAGATTTCAGGTCTCCAAGGATTTAAATAGTATTTTGCATTATAATCCTTCCTGCTCTCTGGGTTTTCTTTGTTCCGTATACCACTGCTTATAATCCCACATTTTTTACAATAGGGGTATAAATAATCTGTCTTATTTTTATCATTATGATAAAAATATTCCTCAGTAGCAAGGAACCAAGAGTCTTCGTCCGGGAAATGAATATGATGTTTATTGCATATTTTATGATCTACTCCGTTAATCAATTTGTGTTCACGCTCATATTTTTCTTTATGTTTCTTCTCTATAGTTTGTAATTTTGTCATTAATTATCTCCTTATTTATTATTTTATTTCCAATAGATTCTTGGTTTTATCGTATATTAATTTCCAAATACATCTTTTAACATTTCTTTTCTCTCAAAAGCACACTCAATAGCTTCATCAAAACTACAACCACCATTATAATATCTAACTTCAAAATTCAGAGTACCATCATCATCATTACTCATATTAAAAATACTTCCATCAGCATCTAATGATATCTTTTCTACTATAGAATATAGAATATCACCGTAAATAACATATTTATCATAGTATTCATCTAATAACATTTCTTTAAATGTTTTATAATAATCATCATCTAATTCACAATTTATTATTCTTTTACATTGTTCTTCTAACGTTTCATTATCTAATCTTACAACATCTTTTAATTTACCTTTATAATAAACTGTTTCACTCATTTTAATTATCTCCTTCCAATAATTCAGGATTATCATATTTATTTCCTACAACTTGAATATCCATCAATTCATCTAATTTAACATACTTAGTACGAAAACCTGCTGGTACATGTCTCTTCAATGATATTGCATAAAAGGCACAATCTATAAATTCAACTGCATAATAGTCACCTTGCCAACCAATTTCCTCAATAATATCTCCTTCATATACTTCGTTTTTATATTTACTATTATCTAAAAACTCTGCAAATTGACCAACTGTTTCTGGAACAACATCAAATTTTGCCATCGTTCCGTGTTCATCACAAGATACTAATATTTCGGTTCTTAACTCATTGGTTATTGTTTCATACTTAAATAAGAACCCATACACCCATTCATTTATCTCGTCTAACACAATTCTTTTCCCACGAAATTTTATTTGTCTCACTTGCATATCCTCCAATTATTTATTTTAGTTCCATAAATGTAATTATTTCTTCCACATAAGCATCTTCAAAATCATATTTGCAATTATGAACATATTTGTACTCACCATTCTCACCAGACCATCCATCACTTGATTCATACAAGGGACATTCTGTACAAATATCATTGTATTTTTTACACATATCTTGTTTGAATTTATACCATTCTTTAATAAAATTTATTTTAGCTTGTTTTAGAATGATTAATCCTCTCCTTTATTACTTCCAAATAGTTTTATTTAATAACCTAAGAATTAGATCAGGAATAAAAAGCATAACCCACCATATCTTTTCACCCCTTTACATTTACTAAATTTTCTTGGAATACCAAACCCACCAATCAATCTTAATTCACCTCTTTTCATAATAGCTTAAATATTGACTTTATGTACTTTTTACCTACTATTTCTTCTATTATTACATTTAACCCTAAACTCTTCATAGTCATCCATCCAATTACCCTTGCCACATATAACTCGACAAATTTCTTAGCATCTTCAGCAAATTGAAAAGTAAATCCTGCCCAGTAAATCTCTCCCTCATCTACAAATGGTAAACTACTTTTCGTCCAATCTCTCCAATGAAAATTACCATGTGAAATATCATCAAAATCAACTCCTATTTTATGAGATGATTTATCTATATTTTTAATTATTTCTAACATAACAAAATAAGGCTCTTTATTATCAATCTTATCCCATCCTATATAACCATTGAATTGAATCTCATAAAAATCATTCGAGCCTAAATTTTTATTCCAATCACTCATATTAATTTCCTCCAATTATTTATTTAGAATTACTTTAAAACATACTATTTATTGTATTATGATTTTATCTTTTATCCTCCAAAATTTTAATTTCATCATCATGCCAACTAATATTTTCAAATGGTACTACAATTAACTTAAAATGATTTTTACCATGATATTGTTTATCATAAAAAACATCTCTACATTTATTAAATTCACTACAATGTCCAAAACAATCTGAATCAAAACCTTGACCCCAATCATCCCTAAATAAATTCCATTTTTCTTTCATGCAGTGTACATGACGAACATTTATTCCATTTTCAACAACTTGCATTTTGTCCCATTTAATGTTTATATATTTTCTTTTAATTCCTATCATTAATTTCTCATCCTCCTTATTCTCTCAACAAATAAACTAAAATTATAATAAAAATTCCTATAATTACTACTGTAATAACTGAAACTATCGGATCTGATGTATTATTTGTTGCAGTAATAGTTTGTACTGCATGACTAGTAACAACGGATGATGCTCCTATCATAATGTTTAATCACCTCCCTCAATCAACACTGGTACAGGTACAATATCAAAATTCCACCTAGACACTAACCCACACTTAGAACATTTATAAGTTACAAAATCTTCATCGCTAACAAAACTATCACTGCTTATCAATTCATTGTAACATAAAGGACAATAAATGAACGTTTGTTGATTACATTTGTCTAATTTTTCTACATAATAGTTCAATTCTTTTTGTTTGTTTATATTGTATTCACCTGTAATATTTTCATAGTATGCCAAGTCTCTTTTTAATTTCCATATTTTCAAACGATAATATATTTTAAACATTATTTATTCATCTCCTTTAATTCATCTAATGCTTTCTTAAGTAAGCTTTTTGCCTCTATCCATTCTGGTTCTGGAAAATCTCCAGTTGCTTCTTCTAGATCGAATAGAAAATTAACTTGCAATAATGCATCTAAAACATTTTCAAATGTGGAATATTTCATTATCTCAACTCCCTTTTCAATTTCAGTAATATTAAATCCTAATTCCTTTGCTTTATCAAAATCAAAACCTTCATCCGTGTGCATAATAAAAACATTCCTGCGTAATCCTTCTGGAATCACCTCACATAATTTCCTCAATGACAAATGAACGTTACCATCATAGTCTGCTTTACAAGTATCTTGATACAAATAATCAATTTGTCCTGTTTTTAATGCATTAATAGTATCATCTTTTATATCATAGCAATCACCACTGTAATATATAACTTCTTCATTTTCTTCTTCTTTGGTATTTTTAATTAATAATATTCCAAATGATGCAAGTTCCTTAACATGATTTTCTTCAATATAAATTAATCTAATATCTAAACTTTCTATAGCAAAATTAGGATTTGCATTACAATGATCAAATTTACAATGTTCTTCAGTGACTCCCATATATTGTAATAACCTAATAAAATCATTATCAGCAGAATGGAATGTTGGCTTAATTTTCTTAATGAAATAACAATAGAATATTAAACTCCCTAGACTCCCAATATGATCTGGATGAGTATGAGTTACAGCAATATGGACTTCAGTAACATCTGATAATAGATTTAGAGATAAGATTCTATCAAAAGTTAATTCTCCGCAATCAAGAAGTAATAATGTATTATTTTCTTTGATATATGCACTTGTATTTCCTAGTTTAGTATTGAATGCTGAACCTGTTCCTATAAATTTTAATTTCATTATTTTTAGCGCTCCTTATTTGTTTTTATACTATTGTTCATTAACAAAATCTAATAATTTCATAATCCTATCAGTATTAGCTATATACCCATATTCTTTAATTCTTTGTTTTGCTTCATCAACTTTATCATAATCTAAAAATATTACTAAAGACCATAATAAATTTAAACTATCTATTAAATTAGCTTTGTTTCCTTCATCCATTTAATCACCTCCTTTATATAATTGTAATAAATTATTTGGGACGGAATTAACCGCCCCTTAATTATTTTATATCCACTAAATTTAATTTATCTTGTAATATTTCATTGTATCTTCTTACTGTTTTAACATCTGTTACTAATTGTTTTAATTCATTTTGTGTAAAATAACCAAAATTATTATCATTATAAGAAACTTCCATACAAGCAAAGTAATATCTTACAATATTAAATTTACTAAAATCCTTTTTCTCTAAATATGTAAATAACTTGATAATATTTTTATTATTTACTTTGAAATATTCAACATTAAAAGGATTATATAGTAAATAAGCATTAAACAATTTATATTTATTAGTAATATTCTCAATTATTATATTATTGTGATTAATATCAGTCAAATTGATTATATATTTCTTTTTAATTAACCCTTGAATTGCACAAAATATTCTATTATAATCATTATCCATTTTTGTATATTCTTGAATTAAATGAATTGAACTGAAAGCATATTCCCTTTCTGGTATGTATGTTGTATATAATAACATTAAAACTACAAATTCTTTATTAGTAAGTTCAAAATCTTTACATATACTTGTTGGATAGCATGTATAAAATATTTCTTTTTCGTAAACATCTTTATTAATTATCTTGACTTTTGATTTCTCTTGTTTCTGGATTCTCATACTTTGTTTATGTTTATCAGATAATTTTATTCCTTTTTTCGCTATACTCATTTTATTCTTTGATTCTGTAGAATGTCTTAATCCAGAAGGAGAGCCACCTCCATACCCAATATTATAATAATTACTATCTCCTACAGCATTGTGATTTTTAATAAACTCAATCTCTAATTTATTAAGTTCTTCTTTAGAATAAGCTATTGCTATAATTTCTCTACTAAAATTATCTTTTCCATATTTATTAATAGATTTAGTTATTAATACACCACTACCTAAATAATTTTTCCAATCATATTTAAATATCCTTTGGCCTATGTATTTCTTACCATTGATCATATTTGTCGTTATATAAATGAAACCCCAAGGTGATATAATATCGACTATATTAATACACATCCTTTTAAATTTGCTTATAGTCCTTGCAGGAGGCTTTTCATTACGCAATTTCTAGCTATCGCGTCGAAATTACTTTCATGAACTATATTATTACAATTATTATTCAAAGTTTAAAAGTGTCACTCTTTCAAAACTCTGAATAATAACTTATGGGAAAGTATTATTTCTTAGTATTATATTATATAGAATTTTAAAAAGGTGACACTTTTCAGTTTAACAATTTAATCTTCTTTATAAAGCGATTCCCACATATCTCTATCATCTTCATCTTGACTATTGATAAATGTTTCTATTGTCTTTTTACGTTCCATTTTCTTATGACTTTTTGCTTTATAATTTATTATTTTTTCTTTAATATTTTTGAAATTTATATTCATTAAGGATTCAATTACATAATCCACATAAATCATATAGTTGAAGTTTAATCTTTCTACTATAAATTTACCCCAGAATGGATTAGGTTGCCCTATATAATTACCTGCTTTTTCTTTTGTTCTGATTGTAATATTTTTCATCTTTTTATTAGTTCTATCCATAAATATTTGATTAAGATAATTCCTATCGTCTGAAACATTTTGTTGTTCGATACTTTTTATTATATGTATTTTATAACCTATGAATATTTTATCAACATGATCTATTTCTTTCTTAACTAACTCTTCTACTTCGTTGTAATACTCATTCATTAGTTTATCATTGTATTGTAATTTTTTTCTTGTTAATTGATTCTTTTCTAATACAGAATTTTCTATATTCCTAATAATTTTCTCTTCTTCTTTTTTAGCAATTCTGGTGGCATGATTATAAAATATCATATGAGATTCTTCATAATCTATATATTTATTATCAGAATTAGATAATCTTTTTAGAGATGATCTAATTATACTTTTGATGGATGTTTTTATTATTCCGAATAGATCCCACATTGCTACCTTATTGGCTACACCATTCATCATCTCAAAAGAATAGCTATAATACTTATCTTTATGACTAGATGCTACACTGTAATTACCATTTATTAAACCTGCTTTCCATGATAATTGGTTTGTAGTAGTATAAATTGTAGATTTATCACTTTCGGAAAAATAATTAAGTAATATTTTATCTATGTGAGTGCTATATACTTCATTATTATTTCTACTCCCTTCCGATGTACCACTATGTCCTTTTCTATTGTCTACCTTATCTTCTGGTACATCCAATATTTCATCAATGACAAATTTATTTCCCTCTCTATGGTATTTAAAATATCTTTCAAATTCTTTAAGTTGTAATTGTTTAGATTTACCCGCTTTAATTTTTACTTCTAAAACTTTGCATAATTCCTTATAATTTTTGTACGCCCTATGTAATTCCAATTTACCTATTTTAATAATTGATTACCTCCCATAATTGAAGAAATATTTAGTTGTTGATACTTAATTTATTTTTAAGATTATTTAGTTCCGTCATAGCTATTCTAAATCTTTCAGTATCTTCGAAACTATATATTGTATTTTCTTTAAATCCATCTTTAAAATACTTAAATCCTAAATAAGATAAGGCATCAGCTAAATATTTCTTTCTAATATCATAATATTTTTTAGTCATTTTGTTTGTTTCCTCCTTGAATATGTTGAAATCATTTGTTGAAGGATATTTATTTAGTTGATAATTTTATTTCTTGCCTAAGTAAAACCATATACAATCATTTTCTTGCTAATATTTCTCACCCCTTCCTACTTCTTCCTACTTCTTCATCATTCTGACTCTATCAATTGCTCTATATCTTTTCTTACTAACATTCTTACCATTATATCTCTCCATAGCAATTTCATATTCTCTTTTGAACTCAGGATCTTTACATTTTTCTTCAATAATTGCATCAATATCAACTTCTACAAAACACATATGTATCACATCCTTTCATTTATATTTATACCACATATAATTATAACATACCTATCAAATTCGTGTCAATATATTTTATTTATTAATTTATAGAAGGGAGAATAAACTCCCTAATATTTACCTTTCTTCTTCCATGTAATTGTCATACATAGTATTTCCACCTCCTTAAATTAATACCAATCATATCAAGGCTCCCACACAAACAGTACATAATCATCTTCTTTCAAAACAGGCCAAGCACTATCACCATCTGCAACTTTGCTTTGTAAAAAATCACAAATTAATTTTCCATAATAACTATTAAGATTTTCTGCTATGACGTATTCACTATAATCGTCTAGACTATAATTGCTTGTCGCTACAATTTTCATTTAACATACCTCCATTCATACTTAACAATTTCTTTCTTCTCAACTTCATAGGCCACACAATCCTGTGAATCACTTTCAAAACCATAATCTTTATATCCATATCTAATATAGAATAAATTCACTCTAAAACATTTTCTATCAGACATTCTCATATAAATATGTGAATAGTGTCTACCATGCTCATCTTCTTCAGATTCACCATCTTGCTCTACATATTCCCATTCTTCATTATCAACGATTAATTTTGATTCATCTTTAATTGCTTGCATTTGTTCTCTGGTTAGATTTATTTTCATTATGTAATCTCTCCTTTAATATTATTCTATTTCCCATTTCCCATTAATATCTCCTAATTCCAAACAATGAACATAATAATCCACTTCATGGAATTGAGCAAATCTTTCTCCTCGAATCATCTTACCACTATTAATTGCTGTCATAAAGTCAACAAATTCTCTAATTAATTCCCAGTCCTCATTAATATTTGGAATACAAAGACTACAACCATTTTTAATATCTTCAACCAATATTCCATTTGATATTTTGAAAATCTTATTGTAATTTTGACCTTCTGTTAATGATTTGAATTTAGCAGTTGGATTAGTTAATGCATATGTATAAAGTTCTCCTGTTTTCATATTAATTCCACCTTTTTATTTTTATTTATTTTACAATTACATTCTCGTATCTTTCTTATATAAACTTTAGAAATCCATCTTCTCCAAATCCTGCGCCAACGATAAATCTTTCAAATTCTTCTACTAACAATTCCATTGCTCCTGTAATTTCTAATGTATCATCTGTAAATGTTTTGGTTAGTGTTGATTCTTGATCAAATTCATCTCTGTAATGGTATGATATTTTAGTCATGTTTTACCTCCTTAAAATTATTACTTATTTTCCTTTTCAAAGAAACTAGATCCGGTATTTCTCTCACTTAATTCAGTCATATTAAAAATATCTTCATCTGTTGGCATCAGTATAGATTCAGGCCAATCACTTCTTTTGCCATAAATCTTCT
>Ga0209728_1001000_pt1 | contig 19052 bp, 13 predicted proteins | sample RifGroD1_FD_183997 | JGI IMG/M metagenome (GOLD analysis project Ga0209728, IMG submission 183997) | Groundwater microbial communities from Rifle, Colorado, USA - Groundwater D1 (SPAdes) (version 2) | ecosystem: Environmental > Aquatic > Deep subsurface > Groundwater | place: Rifle, Colorado... | reverse complement strand
TTAATCTTAACTTGTAATATGGATACATATAAGGTTGAAGTCAATAAAGATGAAATTTGTTTAAACTTATTGAAACGCAATCATGTTATGAATCTAAAACAAAAAGAATATTATCATTTTGTTAAAAGCTTTAAAGAAGATGCATGGTGTGAATGTTTAAAATTTATTGTTAGAAACGTGAGGGTTAAAGATGCAGTTGTTGTTTAATATTGGATTAACTTTTGGATTATCAAGTATTTGGGTTATATTTTTGATGGTAATGTTTTTTAAACTAGATAATAATATTCAGTTTAAAAAAGATCACTTAGTTAAATTAATATTACCCATATCTTTTTTTCATGCTATATTGTTAAATGTTTTGACAGGATTGATATTTCCGTTTGTATTTTTTATTTTTTTAAGTCTGATATTAGCAATTACATTAAATGTTAAACTTTTGAAGTCATTAAAATCAATTGGCAAGATATTTATTGCGACATTAGTGTTTGAAGTGTTAATTTCAATTTTATTAAAGGAAGTTTTTAATTTAAATACTACAAATATGCAAATAAATTTTGCTAATTTATTATATTGTTTACCAATTAAGATAATGGAAATAGGTATAGTATTATTATGGAAAGGGAGGAAATTAAAATGGGCATTTGGATCTTTTTAGGGAAAGCAAAAAAGAATATAAAGAAAGCAGATACAAAGAAAAAGGGTTAAATCAATTAGTACAACGTAGGGCTGTTCAAATCGAACAGTCCTTTTTTGTTGTGTTTGGAGGTTAAATGTGCTTTTTGATACGGTTTCGAACTGGGTAATAGAACGATTAATATGGCTAAAAATATTAACAGATGAACAGTATGACGATTTTGACTACTATTTTAAAGGTATCTGTTGTGAGTTATTGATTGCTGGTATATCTATTGGCTTAGGGATTTTGTTAAACTGTTGGCTACAAGTTCTTACAGCTTTAGTTGTATTCGCAATATTGAGGATATTTATAGAAGGTTATCACGCTCCATCACTGGAAATGTGTTTGGTTATATCGACAGGGTTGTTAGTTGGAATAGGTTTGTTATCGAAGGTTTTAGAAGGATATAGTTGGTTGGTTCTTAGTTTAAGTATTATAGGTGTTTTTATAATTGAATATTTTAAGGTTGAAAACAAAATTAGAATCAGGCAAATGTGCTTGGTTTTGTTTTTTTATATGGCGAGTTTTATTATGATGTGGATCAGAGCTGATTTATCAGTGGCGATCTCATTAGGTGTTTTTACAGTAGTATTATTATCAATTAAAGAATAATTAGTTAATAAAGGCCATCAACGAGATTGCAAGCTCGTACTGCTTTCCTTTCGGCGGGTTTGATGGCTTTTTTATTTTTCTAGAAAGGAATACATTTGAAAGGAATGAATTTATTATGAGCAAAATTAAATATTCAGATGAGGATTTATTAAACATTTTAAAAAATTTTTATTTAGCAAACGGAAGAGCAAATATAGGTGATTTTTCGTCTAAAAATAATCTTCCAAGTTCCAATACATATATTAATCGGTTTGGAAGCTGGAATAATGCTAAAAAAATAGTAAAAATACCCATTAGAGAAATGACTGGGATTAAAATGAGTAAACAAGATTTACGTAAAAAATTTATTAAAATTGCCAATAAACTAGGGCATACTCCTACGCTTAGAGAATTAGAAAACCAACAGGAATTTCCAACAATAAAAATGATTTATAAGTATTTTGAAAATTATTCTTTGTTTATTGATTATTGTAAAATAAAAAACAATTTTAATAAAAATGGTATGTATAAAAAAGATTTCTTAGTAAATGAAATAAAAAGATTTGTAAATGAATTTAATAGAATTCCAATATCAGTAGATTTTGACAAACCAATTGGATTTCCCTCAAGGAAAGTATTTACAAAACATTTTGGTAGTTTTAATCAAGCATTAATTGAGGCTGGATTTATACCAACAAAATTAGACGAAAAAGAGTATAATAAAAAATATAGAAATAAAGAATATTTATCTGGTCTTATTTTAAATTATATATTAAAATATAATACAATTCCTAAATTAAAACAAATTATTACAGAATATAATAATCATAGTTTAAAACTTTTATATATTCAAGTTTATGGTAGTTGGAATAATGCATTAAAAGAATTGGATCTACCGTATAATTCTGTTAGTCAATATGATAATGATTTTTTAGAAAAGGAATTTCATAGATTTGTTAAAGAAAATAATAGGGTACCTTGTATTTCAGATTTTAATAATAGCGGATATCCTTCTTTTTGGTGCTATCAAAATAGATTTGGCTCATGGAATAACGCAGTTATATCATATGGATACGAAATTAATGATAGCAATCGTAAATACACACTAGCTAATGGAGAAATATGTTCAAGTTCTTATGAATTTGATATATCAAATTGGTTAAATGAGAGACATATAATTTATGAAAGAAATATTAAATATAAGGATTTTATAGATAATTATAAAGGAAAAATGGATTGTGATTATCGAATAATATATAATGATAAAATCTGGTATGTTGAAATGGCTGGATTTATAGGTAATCGAAAGTATGAGAAGTTAAGTGAATCTGAAAAAAAATATCTATATAAGCTTCTATATAAAAAGAAATTATTGAGAAGACAACAATTACAATATTTAATAATTTATCCCGATGATATTAAAAATAAATCTCTTAATGAGATTTTTTATTTTATTGATTAATGAACTTTGATAATTGAGAGGTGAACTAATGGCATATAAAATTGTAGATAAATTAGAATATGAAACCAAAATTCTAAAAGAAAATAAAGAACTTATTAAAGATTTTCTTCAAGAAAAGAAAGCTAATGGCAAAAGACCTAAAACCATATATCAATATGGTAAGGATGCTGAAATAATTCTCACATTGATTTATAGGCATTTTAATAATAAAAGTCTTCTTGATATGACTAGAAAAGATATTCGTAGTTTATCATTGATTTTTAAAGATATGGATATGTCCAATGCTAGAGTTAATAGATTAATGAGTACTCTAAGAAGTGCTTTGGAATATTTTGTTGAAGATGATGAACTTGAGTATGATAATAATATAGGCAAGAAGGTCAAAGGGCTTCCAAAACAGCCAGTTAGAGAAATTATATTTCTTGAAGATGATTGGATCTATAAATTAAAAGATGAATTGGTTGAAAGAGGAGAAATATTAATTGCTCTTTACTTAATGTTGAGTTACATAAGTGCTGCTAGAAAAAATGAAGTTATACAAGTCCTAAAACAAGGTTTGTCAGAAAAGTTTTCAACAAATGTTGTTATTGGCAAAAGAGCTAAACCCTTTAAGCTTTATTATAATCAAGAAGTCCAAGACTTAATAAAAGAATATATAAAACTTCGTGGTGAAGATGATGTTCCTGAGCTTCTGGTTCATTTATTTAAAACCGGAAAGAAAAAAGTTGAGTATGGAACAATCACCTCTTGGTGTGAATATATGTCAAAAGTATTAAGCGAAATACTTGGTGAAGCTGTTAAATTCAATGCCCATGCATTAAGACACAGTAGGCTAGAAGCGCTCAGTTCAGGCAAAAATAAAGATAATCAAAAATATGATTTGGGACTATTACAAGTGTTGGCAAATCATTCTGACCCTGGGACCACCAAATCATATTTGCAGAATCATGACGAGGAAGCAATAGCTCAGATATTTGGTATGACACCAGAACAATTAAAATAGGCATATGACAAAATGGGTAGATATACTCTACCCTTTCTATTTTTTACATTTCAAAGGAACTAAAGGTTAAAGGTATCATAAAATAGTAATTTTATTCGGATAGTTATAGGGATTATAATGTAAAAATTTGCAATTCAGCATCCTTCATGGTATAATCATTATAGAAATCGCATATACTCACTAATTGAGGTGATTGTGTGCGATATTGGAGGAGGAATAGAGATATGGATGCTATAATTAAAAGACCTTCTACTATTCTGGAATCTGTAGAAGAAAGTTTAAAACAGATTAAAGAATTCAAAGAGGGTAAAAGAAAATTTAAAACCATTGATGAATCTTTTGCAAATTGGGAAAAATGGGCAAAGGAAGTTGAAGATGAGTCAAAATGAAGAATTGATTTATTATTCGCTTCATCCAACTGATAGATTTAATGATGATGTAAAATATTATATTAAGAGTAAAAAGTTTACAAGGCTTCCCAAAGATATTGAAGACATTAAAAATGACTTAATAAATGGTATTTTTAAAGGTAAAATAATCGGAGATTTGGATTTAGATGAAAATACGGTTGCATACAAAATAAGAGCAAAGAATTCAAATACTAATGTTGGTAAATCAAATGGTTATCGCTTAATATATCTAGTTGAAAAAAATGATAAAGTTGTATTTTTAGTTACTATATACTATAAAAAAGATGATAATAATATTCCAAGTGATTCAGAAATAAAACAATTAATCAAAAAATATTGTACTTAAAGACTCCACCCAATACGTGGGGTCTTTTGCTATGTTTGGAATTGAGATTAGGATTTAGATATAGGATTCGGATTATAATTGGGGAATTTTCAAATTATTGTATAAAGATTATGTAAATATGTTATACTGTACTATAATAAATATTATAGTATGGAGTGATATATTTGAGAAGATTATTATCAATGGTTTTGATTTTTATTGTTTGTATTGTATTTGTATCATGTTCTCCTAAAATACCTACTGGTATTGAGCATAAAGAATTTTACAATGATATGGTAAGTTCGGTGCGTGGTATGGAATCTAATTTAAAAAATATTGAAACACTTAGCTTTGAATCTAATGTTTGTAAAAATATATTTAAGTATTTTAAAGATGATGTGTGGGATGATAAGAATAGAGATGATAAATATAATTGGTTAAAAAAGTATATTAAAAGTGGATTGAATGAAAAAGAAAAAGAAGTATTAATCAACATGGTTTTTCTGATTGATAATTTTAATATGTATATTAATTATCAACAAGAAAATAGTGTTAAAGTTTTGAAAGATAAACTTATAGATCCTGAAAACGCATATTCTGAGGATTTGAGATTTCAAATAGATAAAGTCTTAAAGATGTTAGATCTTAAATATGAAATAAATTAATTATATATAAATAAATAACTTAAATTAAAATTAGACGGTTAATCCGTCTTTTTTTTACTATTGACAATTCTAATATTAAATATTAAGGCACTCAGTTGAGTGTCTTTTTTTATTTTTATTTTAAAAGGTGGTGAAATAAATTGGCTGATGAGAACAAATTAATTCGTGGATTGGGGCTTGAACTTACGGGGCTTGATGCTGACGTTATTAAGGCAAATGAAAAATTAAAAACATTGGGTAAAAATGGTAGTGAGAATCTATTAAAATTAAGAGTCGATTTGGATTTAGATAAACAAACTATTGGCGATATAAAAACAATTATAGATTATATGTCTAAAGTTGGTACAGCCTCTCAAGATTCGTTTGATAAAACAGCGTCATCTACCAAGAAAGCGGCAAAAGAATTAAATGATTATCAAAAATATTTAAAAGAACTTATTCATTTATATAAAACCCAAGAGCTAGATTCACAAAATTTTGTTAAAATGGGTTCTGAATTAAGAGCAGATAAAACAGCATGGGGTTCTTTAGGCTCTAGAGAACAAGAATCTCTTATGCAAACGTTAATATCTGCTGAAAAACAACATGTCTCAGTGCTTAAAGAGGGCAAAACCATACTTGATTCTAATAATAAAAGTGTGTTGTCTGCTTCTTCAAGTTGGCAAGAATATTATAATAAAATTTTAAAAATAGGTTCTATATCTAAGTCTGCTAAAGATAGTGCCTCTGTATTTAATCAAGAATTCAAGGAACAAGAAATAATATCAAAGCGTTTAAAATTATATTGGGAAGACTATGATAGAACAATTTTAAAAGTTGGTCAAACTTCAAAATCCGCAAAAGCAAGTGCCTCTGTTTTTAACGAGGTCTTTAAACAGCAAGAAATTATAGCGAAACAAGCTGCTTCATATTTTAATTCAGCTCTTCAGGCTCGTCAAAAAACTATGTTTGGCGGAATGGATACGTTGGGTAGCGGAGATGCAAGATCGGGTTTTGGACAGAAATTTATGAATTCTATTGCATATGGTACAGCTTATCGTATGCAAAGTGGATTTATATCTGCTATGTCTGAGGGTATGGAAATTGTAAAGCAATATGAAGTTGGTGTTAATGATTTACGAAGAACCTTGGAGGGTGTTACAAATAAGGACCTCAAGGAATTCGGTAATCAGGCAATAGCTTTTAGTAAAGATTTTGGTATTCCACTTCAAGAAGTTCAGAAAGCAATGACGGAGTTAGCAAGAGCCGGTATTTTAAAGGGCGATCTAGGAGGTATGACAGAAACCGTATTAATGGGACTTAATACTACCGAGGTTAAGGACGCTGCCAGTATGGTTGGATACCTTGTTTCGGCTGTTAAACAGTTAAGAATGGAAATGTCTGATTCAGGTATCATAATTGATTCTTGGAATAAATTAGCTGATAAATATGCAGTGCAGACGGACGACTTTGCAACAAGTTTGCAACGAGCTGGGTCAGCCAGTAGGCTTTTAGGCTTAGATTTACATGATGTTAACGCTATGACCGTAATACTTGGTGAAGCTACTCAGGCTAGCGGAGAAATGATAGGTCAAGCTTTAAAAAGTTTAGAAGTCAGATTATTAAGGCCAGAAACGGTTAAAACATTAGAGAGTTATGGCATTGCTATTAAAAAGAACGAAAAGGAATTTTTAACATTTGAAGAAATAATGTCGAATGTTAATAATAGAATTAAGGGTTTAGAAGAAGGATCTATCGAACTTAATACTATTATGGATGCTATGGGTGGTGCATTAATTTTTTGCTTAGTGCAGATGTTCGTAAAGAGCATTATTATACTTAACCAGTATAACACCAAAAATTTTACTCTTCTAACTGCTGGAATGGATTGTTGGAAACAATCTGCCTAAAGCCAATTAAACTACAACATAAGGATGAAATAAGCCTAGGTGTGAATGTTGCGAAAGCAGAAAAAATTAATTGGATGGCATACGGTTAAATCCTAAGTGCTATAAACAATGGATAATCAGCATCAAAGCTCCGAACAGGAGAATGTTCAACGACTATGACAGGAATGTCAGTACACTCAAGCGAGTGGAAATGGAGAGCCGCCTATTTTAAAATAGGTTGGGTGATATAGTCTGTGCTGCATGGAAACATGTAGGAGTTCCTAGAGAACCGTATAAACAGTAGCGAGTTTATATGACCAAAACGTATACATTAAAAAAAATTAGTGTGTATTAACAGGGAGAAAAAATTGGGTCCAGATATTAGCAGATGACTGGGATAGATTTAATCAGGTTGTATCTGAAAGTAAGGATAGTATCGGTTATTCACTGAACGAAAATGCAAAAGTCATGGATCAATTTACTAAAAAAATAGAATCCATGAAAAATGCTTGGAATGAATTATTTGTTAGGTTTGCTGAAAACAGTGGTCTTTTAGATCAATTCAAATGGGCAACCGATGGGTTGTCCAATTTAATAACCTGGCTATCTCAAGCAGATGGTGCAGGCATGAAATTTGCTTTAAGAATGGCTGAGGTTGCTGCTGGCGTTAAATTAGTTTCTATGGGTATGAAAGCTTTCACTGGTGTTGGGCTAAGTGATACATTAAAGGGTGCTTTCGAACCATTAATAAATAATATGTTGAAATTTTCAAATGCAGCTAATGTTGGTAAATATGCTCAAGATGCGCTGGCTAAAGCTGTTGCTAATCATACAATATTAGCTGAAGAAGCCGCTATTGTTCAAGAATATTTATCTCAAAAATTAGGGGTTGCAAATGTAAGTGCAAAATCATTAAATGCCACCCAACAAATATTGGCACAAACTCAAAATAAAGTTAGAATGGCAACAGTCGCACTTAATATAGCTGTGAGTGCCGGTATAATGATTATTACTGCTGCTATAACAGGTTTAATTCAATATATTGAATATCAGAGCAAATCTATTGAAAGAGCAGTAGAGAGATCAAAACAATTTAAGCAAGAACAAGAAGATATTAAAAACTTAAAAGATCAGTATATTGAACTTTCTAAGTCCACTGATACAAGTGAGTCTTCAAAGTCTAAATTACTTGAAATAGAAGGTAAATTAAAAGAGGCGTTTGGAGATAGTACTAATGCTTTAAATTTACAAAATGGGAAAATAGAAGAAAACATTGCATTAATCAATCAAATGAGTAAAACAAAGCTCCAGGACTATCTAACAATGAATCAGGTGGATTATGAAACTGCTAAGAAGTATTTAGAAAATCCAACCAATAATGGGTATGTAGTAACTAAAGGACTTACGCCAGAAGAATTACTTGTAGATTTACAAAAAGAATTAGAAAAGCTTAATAATGATGAAGCCGGTAAGTCAAAAACTCCATCTCCTGTTTTGGGTAAAAATTGGAATCAAAGTAGAAGAGAAGATTTACAAAATGAAATTACAAAATTAGAACAAAAAATAGAAGATGCTAACAACGTAATTGAAACATTTGATACTTATGAATCTTTATTAAATCCATCTAATAATGGTGGTGGTGGAGGCGGTGGAGCTTTTTCTGATGAAGATTCATCAATAACTTCTACTTCAACTCGTGAGTCTCTTGAAAAATTATATCGTGGTGGAAAATTCTCCGATAAGCAATATGTTCAAAAACTAAATGATTTGATTAACAAAAATTATTCTGATATGAGCGGTAAATCGACTGACGAATTGGAGATCTTATTTAATGATCCAACCACTAATGCAAGAGCAAAAGAGTTCTTAGAAATACTCCAAGATATTGAGCAAATTAAAAATAAATCTTCTGGTGGCGGTGGCATAGTTGATGCAAACCCCTCCTTGCTTAAAAAAGATCGCTATGCTCAACTTGAAGCAGAACTGAATAAAACAGATATTTTATTAGAAAAAAATAAAGCACTTCAAGAATTAAACAAAGACGATATTTCACTATTAGAAAAAGAAAAAGTTCTTCTGAAGCAAAAACAAGACCAGCTTCATGCCATTAATGAAGCCAGGAGAAGTGAGCGTGACGAACTTCTAAAAACTTTGTCAACTCAGGGCTTCAAATTTACTGGTAGCGGTGATTCGGCTTCAATTACTAATTATGTTCAGGTAATTGGAAATTTAACCGATGAGGTTAATAAGCATAGTAAAGATTCAAATAAAAAAGTCTATGATGACCTAAAACAGCGTTTGGAAGATGCTCAGAATAATGCTAAGAGATTTTTTGATATTCAAACTGGTGAAATTAGCAAGGCATCTATTGAATGGTGGAAACTTCAAAAGGCTATCGAGGGTGTCGGCGAAGAAATACAGTCCATACAAGCTGAAAAACTTCAAAACCTTGCAGATATTGAAGAACAACTAGTTGATATTATTCGCAAAGGTATCGAAGAGCGCCTCGATGCTCTTGAAGAAGAGCATAAGACTGAGATGGATAATCTTGAAGAGCGTCATCAAAAACGCCTGGACTCATATGATGAAGATTACAAAGCATATGAAAAAAGCATTAATGATAAGCTTAGTTTGCTAGAGGATTCATATTCTGAGGAAGACTTTCTCGATGAACTTTCTAAAAAGCGCAAAGAAGCCAGTGAAATCCAGCGTAAAATTAACGAATTATCTCTTGATGATAGCCTAGAAGCTCGTACTAAGGTTTCAGAATTAGTAGAACAATTAGCTGAAAAAGAAGAAGAGATAACTAAATTTAAAACTGATCGTGAGCGAACTCTTCGTAAAGACAATTTATCAGATATGCTTGATAATTATCGTGATCATATTGATGATTTAAAAGATCAAGAAAATGATAGATTTGAAGATAGAAGAGAAACTCTTGAACGTGAACATGAGATAGATAAAAAGTTTTTAGAAGATCAGTTGAAAAATGAAAATATATATGCTGAAGCTAGAAAATTGTTAATGAATAATACCTTAGAAGAGTTATCAACTAAATTTGGTATTTTTCAAGATAAATTTGGTAAGGGTTTATCTACACTTGGAACTAAGATCAAAGAGGATTTCATTGATAAGCTTAAAGAAGCCATTGCATTGGTTGCCGAAATGGGTGGTCTTGATATTGAAACTGGCGAATCGGTTATAGACCAAATGAAGGCTAATGCTGAAGCATGGCGTAACACTACTGACCAAAAAGAACGTGATAGACTTGCCAAAGAAAATGAAGATATTGCTCCTGATGATTGGACTCGTAAAGACGATGGCTACTGGTATAAGCCAGATGGTACTAGGGCTTTTGACAAAGGCGGATTAGCCTATGGTAAGGGCTTTATGCTTAAAGACACTATTGAGCCAGAACGCACTTTATCACCTCAACAAACGAAATCTTTTGATAGACTAGTTGATATTATGGATAGAATACCGGAGTTGAGAATAACTGTTCCAGAGTTTAAAATGCCTTCATATGATTTTGCAGGTAGCGAGATATCAATAGATGCTTCAATTACTATTGAGGGCAATGTTGATAATGGCACTATGAGTAAATTTAAGCAAGCTCAGAATACCCAGATTGAAAGAATTGTTAAAAATATCAGCAATCCAACTGTTAGACGGTTTTAATTAAGGGAGGCTTTTGCCTCCCTTTTATATTTTATAGATTGTGAGGTGAATTCAATGTTTATTAGCCTAGACTTTACCTATGATAGTGTTTCTAACGAAGATATGGGAGTCATATTAATATCATCAAGTTCAGGGTTAAAGGAACAAGGGTTTGGAATTCCGAGGAATTCAATTAAGGAAAAAGTCAAAGGTCGAAAAAGACCTTTTTTTTATGGGTTTGAAGAAGAAGTTTTGAAATTTCAAATTGAAATAATGAAAACCGATACCGAAGAATCATGGACATTTGCAGAAAAGAAAAATATTAACACTTGGTTATTTAAAAATACATATTGTGATTTTGTTTCAGAAGATAATTTAGAAATTTTATATAAGTGTGTAGCTGTTGGTACTCCAAAGTTTTATACTTCTAGAGATGGTACAGGTTACGCCCAAATAGATTTTGAATGTGATGCTCCGTATGCCTGGAGTGCATCCAGTGTGCAAACTTTTGATTTAAGTGCTATTGTAACACCAACAACAATTCAGATTCAGAATTTATCGAACGTAGATGATTTTTACTATCCTGAAGTTGAGTTTCTATTGTCTGGTGCTGCTACGGCTTTTAAATTGACTAATAACACTGATGGCGGTAGAATTTTTGCCTTCACAGGGCTTACAGCACTAGAAACAGTTTATATCAATAATGAGAAAAAACAAATTATATCTGATTTAAGCCTTTACCGATATTCAAATTTAACCAATAAACAATTTTTTAGATTACCTTATGGTACTTCTAGTGTTGTCGTTGAATATGCTTGTGAACTAACGGTCAGATCCCAATTTCCAATAATAATTTAATAAAAAGAAGGTGACATAATGCTCGTAGATGCTCTTACAATTTATGAAAAAGCTCCTAGATATCAATTAACTTTAATGCGTCCTAATCGTGAAATTATTGCGATTTTAGAGGAAGGATATAATATAGTTTATTCCCCCCATTTGGTTACTCCTGATGAATTAAGTTTTACTATTCCTTATTTAGTAGACGATGTAGTAAATCCTAATTTTACTTTAATAAAAGGTGGTTATCAAATATTTTTAGAGCAAATATTAGAAGAAAATAATACAGTTCTTCTTGAGAAATATTTTTTAATTACAAATCCAAACAAACAAGGTGATGATCAACAAGTCCTTAATATTGAGTGTAAATCTTTAGAACATCAATTAACTAAAAAGAATCTCCGTAGCTTTAATGGTGTTAAGAAAATATATCGTACTGCTGCTGAAATAGCAGCATATACACCTTCAGAAGACTACCCTACTCTTTCAAGTTTTGTTGAGAGTGGAATATTAAATTATATAGTTTCACTATCTCCCTCTTGGTCAGTGGGAACCGTTGATACAAATATAAATGCTAAATATAGAGATATTCGAGTTGACTTACAGGCCGTATTAGATTTTTTGCTTAACACATGTCAAAAAACATTTGATTGTATTTTTGTTTTTGATACGGATGCCAAAACAATTAGTGCAAAAGAGTTAAGCGATATTGGTCAGAATAAAGGGTTATTTATTTCTGAAGAAAACTATATAAAAACATTTGGTGAGAACGTAGATTTCAATGAGGTGGTAACAAGGCTAAATCTATACGGAAAAGATTCGCTATCAATAAATAGTATTAATCCTACTGGTACAAGTTATATTCAAGATTTTTCATATTATAGATCACTTGCTTATATGTCTCAAGGTTTGCTTGACGCTTTAACTGCTTTTGATGCCCTGATGGTAACAAAACAAGGTGAGTTCACAACATTACTTTCTGATTTAGATACTTATACTGGTCAGCTAAGTACAAAGCAAGATGAACTAGATATACTTGAAGCCGAACTTGTTGTTTTAAAGGATGCAAAAGGCGGATTAATAGAATCAAGCCAAGACTTAACAGCAATAAATGTTGACATAACCGCCAAAGAAGGCGAAATTACAGCTAAAGAAGCTGAAATGGTTGTTGTCCAGGGGAGCATAGATGATACTAATGCAAGTATTGCTGTTTTAAGAGCGGAAGTAGATATTGAAACAAACTTTACTGCCGATCAAATAGAAGAGCTTGATAATTTTATTTATGAGAGAGATTTTAATGATCCTAATTATATTGATGCTCAAGAGTTGTATGACGCTGGTGTAGAAGCTTTATCAAGAATTAATCAACCACCTATTGAAATAACTATCGATGTAGTTGATTTCTTAAATGTGGTAGAATGTCAGACAGATTGGCAGAAACTTATTATCGGTGATACAATTAATGTTCAATATACTAAATTTAGCATAAATATAGAATTAAGATTAATAGGATATGTTCATAATTGGGAGGACAATTCCCTCCGGCTTACCTTTAGTAATAAATCCAGATTAAATGATCCCAATATGGTTATGGAAGAGATTCTTCAAAATTCTATATCTACTAGCACATCTATTGATATTAATAGATTTAAATTTGGTAGATACGAAGATTCTGATGAAAGAACCGAATTAATGGATTATATTTCTAATTCCTTAGATTTAGCTGCGCAAAGTGCCGTAGCTGGAACTAATCAGAATGTAGAAATTGGTAGGAATGGCATTATTGGAAAATCAACTCTTGATAACGGTTATGAATATAGATTGCTCAATAATATGTTAGTATTTACTGATGATGGTTGGCAAACTGCTAAAATTGCGCTAAATCCCCAAACTGGAATTGTAGCCGAAAATGTATACGGTAAACTTGGAGCCTTCTGCACTCTTGTAGCCAACAACATTATCGTTGGAGACTCTGGCGAACAAATCGGCGATTCCCTCATAGAATCCGCATCCGACTGGAATCAAGCCGCTACAGATGCCGTAGCTGCCCAAGCTGCTGCTGATGCAGCCCAATCCGATGCAACCGATGCAATGGCTTTACTGTCCGATATTGCTAATGATAACAAAATAACACCTGTAGAAAAATCAAATATTAAAAAAGAATGGGATGAAATAGTTGTCGAAAAAACAACTATTGATACTCAGGCAACTAATTATAGTATCACAACTGAAAAAACAAACTATGACAGTAGTTATGATGTATTGTCTACTTATATCACTCCCCTGCTTTCTGATTTGGCTACAACAAGTGATATAGTTGGAACTACTTTCAGAAGTAATTTCACAGATTATTACGATAAGAGACAAATTTTATTAGCTAAAATTAGTGAAGTAGCTAAATCATTAGCGAACGCAGCACAAGCAGATGCAACTCAGGCATTAGCAGATGCTTTGACAGCGCAAAATGCAGCAAATGACGCACAGGGAGATGCCACAACAGCATTGAATGAACTTAGTGATATTGCTGATGATTCTAAAGTTACTCCAAGTGAAAAGGTTGAAGCAAAACAAAAATGGGATATAGTAGTCGTAGAAGGAAATGTTACAACAGGTACGATTATAGTTCAAGCAGATGCATTTAGTGTTAATCATGATGATTTTGATACCGATTATGCTGCATTAGATACATATTTAAACACCACTTTAAGCGTATTTAGTAATATGACAACTACAACTGACGTAACAAGAACCGCATGGGACACAGCGTGGAAAAATTATTTTGACGAAAGAACTAAATTACTCAATGATATAGCAACACAAGCTAAAACTCTAGCAGAAGCAGCACAGGCTGATGCTACGCAAGCCATTTCAGATGCAGGTACAGCACAAGCAGCAGCAGAAGCAGCACAGGCAGATGCTACAGGTGCTTTAGGTCAATTGTCCGACATAGCCTCTGATGCCAAGATTACACCCGTTGAAAAGTTGGAAGCTAAACAGCGTTGGGACGCTATTGTCGTTGAGGGCAATGCAACCACAGGAACTATTGAGCTACAGGCTGATACGTTTAGTGTAAGTACAACTAATTTTGATGCTGACTATTCGGCATTGGATACCTATTTAAACACCACTTTAACAGTATTTTCAAGTATGACTACTACTACGGATGTTACAAGGTCAGCGTGGGATACTGCTTGGAAGAACTATTACGATGAACGTACAAAACTTCTTAACGCTATAGCAACTGCCGCAAAGGTTTTGGCAGATGCGGCACAGTCTGATGCGACACAAGCTATTGCTGATGCGGCTACGGCTCAATCGGCAGCTAATGATGCTCAAGGTGATGCTACTACTGCTATAAATCAATTGGTTGACATAGCTTCTGATGCTAAAATCACTCCTGTTGAAAAACTTGAAGCAAAGCAGAAGTGGGATGCAATAGTAGTAGAAGGTACTCCTACAACTGGTACGATACCAGTACAGGCAACGGCATTTGGGGTAGCTGACACGGATTTTGACACTGATTATGCGGCTTTAGATACCTACTTGAATACTACATTGAATGTATTCGGTAATATGACCACAACCACCGATATAGTAAGGTCTACTTGGGATACGAACTGGAAGAATTATTATGACGAGCGTACAAAACTTCTTAATGCCATTGCTGCAAAAGCGAAAGAACTAGCTGATACAGCACAGGCTAAAGCAGATACTAGTGTACAACAGGATACCTTATATAATAAGGTAAAAATTGGCACAACTAACGGTATCCAAATTTTAGATGCATCTTCAAATGAAAGATACAAAGCTGGAGATTTAGGAAGTAATCAATATGGTTGGTATACGAAAGATGCATCCGGCAATATAAGGGCAATAACAAGGGATAATGGAACGCTTCAGTTAGTAAACGGTGAACTAACTTTGAATGATGGGACTAGAGACAGAATTTTCATAGGTATAGACTCTGGTTCTTATAAACTAAAACTTGTAGATGCTGCTGGAAATATAATTTTTGACATAAATGACACTTTAGGTTTAGTCTCTCTTCGTTATGAAGATGGAATTTTTGATGGCATAACAAACGATGCAATGTACTGGTCTCAAATATATGGAAATATGTATTAATAAAGGAATGGGAGGAATTTAAATGGCTTTATCAGGGGTAATAGGTCAAGTAACAAGTGATAGTGATACAAATTATGATAATGTAGTTAGTTATACGGGTAAAGGAATGTTAACAGGAATAATTATTAATGCCGGAAGTATAAGTTATACAGGTTCTAGTTGGTCAGGCACAATTACTATAAAAATTATAATTGATGGTACAACTACTTATATAAATGTAGGTACTGCCGGTTATAGTGCTAGTGATGGTGTCTATTTCACTCTTAGTTCAGCAGGAGAAGCAGTTAAAAATATAAAGTTACCCTTTGCAACATCTTTGACTGTAGCAGTAAAATCAGCAAATTCTAGCACTTACTATTACACAGTCCAAGGAACTGCATTATATGTAAAAGAGGTGTAATAATGATAATTGATAAAATAACAAAACAGTATGAACAAAATCCTCTTTACTTGAATGTAGATTGGTATGGAGAACTTGATAGTGAAGGTAATTTTATTACAAGGAAAAATATATATATCGTTGATGAAACCACAGAAAATGGCACAAGATTGGCAAACATAATAATCAACAATTATCCTCTTATAACTCTTGTAGAAGATGAAGGACAGTTGGTTCATGTGGTTATAGAACCATCCTTGGAAGAAATTAAGGCAAGAAAAATAAATGAGTTAGATAAAGCTTGCAATGCTGAAATCCTTGCTGGGTTTTATTCTGATGTTAAATTTGGCAATCGTTTATATGGGTTGACTTCAGATGATCAAATAAATTTAGAAGCCATAAAGAACAATGTATTTTTAGGAATTATACCAGATGGTACATTGGAATACTATGCAAAAGGTCAACCATGTGAGCCTTGGAGTAATGCTGAGTTTATGACTTTGTATTCTCAAGGCATGGCGTTTAAATCAGTAAGAATTAAAGCGTGTAAAGTAAAAAAAGAATTGACAAGAAACACCATAACAAAAGAAGAAGTAAATTTAATTAATTGGTAAAATAGCAATAACATAAAAGAGACATTTTATCACAATATTCAGAGCCTACGATGCTTAATCTAGGCTCTTTTAGTTTTGTAAAAAATTCATTAAAGGAGGTTAAAATATGGCAATTGATTATAGATCCCCCCTTATTCCTATTTGGAATGAATCTGTAGAAGAAAGATTAGCTGAACTACATACAGTTATACAAAATCAAATTGTATTAGATCAATTTCCAAATAAATTTAATAGAGTGCTGATTGATACTATGGTTGAGATTGAGCAACACGAAACAATTACTTTGGCAACACAGTTTAAAGTGAATTATTCGACAGGAATTATAACCGTAGATTCTTCGTTAGAAGGTACCGCTATAACCGTTACTCGTTATTACGGAAGAGGCGTTTGGGCTATACCGGCTTCTAGAATCTATACAGAATTATCAGGCGAAGGTGATATAACGGAATACCTTACGGATTTAATTACTAATGTTAATAGTGATAATGATGATGCAGTTGCAGCCGAGGCATTGCGTGTAATTGCCGAAGACTCAAGAGTTTCGGTTGAAGCAGCCAGAGTAGTAGCTGAAGATGCTAGAGAAGTAGCCGAAGCTTTACGTGTAACAAATACCGCAACAGCAATATCGGATTTAGAAGATGCTACTGATTCAAATCAAGTATATCCACAACCAGAAGTAGCAGACATTACAGCTAGAGATGCATTAGTTCCTTCACTTGGTTGGTTAGTACACGTCCTAGACATCGGAGATGCTACAGCAGCTTACTATAGATATAATGGTAGTTCGTGGATTAAATGGACTTCATCTACTACTAGTAATGTAGATGCACTTATGGAAGCTGTATTTACACCTGATTATTCTACTGAAACCGAAGCAACAGCCTCAATAATTTCATATGATCCTACTGGGATAGCCGTCAAAGGTCAACTTAGCGTCAGTCTGGAAGGGAATACGGATACCAATATATTTCGTGAAGGCAATTTTTCAGACGCAAGTGAATGGCTTGGCGCAAACTCGACAACAGCGGCAGTTAGTAATGTTTTGAGTGTTACTGGGAATGGAACTTCAGCTGTACCAAGAACTTATCAGACAACAAATTTTGCTGCTATAGTAGGCAATAAAATATATGTACGGGCAAAAGTCAGGGTAACTAATGCAAATTGCTCTAGTATACAAATACAAATACAAGGGTCTACTGGAGGCGGTGCAGTAACTGTTGTTGAACAGACTAGTCCTGTGCAAAACACATGGTATCCTCTAACTGGAGTAGGAATACTACCATCTGGAACAACAGGTAATATATTTGTTGTTATTAAGCATAATTACGCTGATGCAGCCACAGCAAACACTAAAGTTATGGAAATAGACGGAGCAAATGGTAATGGTGTTCTTGGTATAGACCTTACTGCTCGCCTTGGTGCAGGAAATGAACCCTCTGCTGCAAATGCTGCTTTAAGATATCCTTCATTCTTTGATGCCACTAAATCCACATTTATGGACGCTGGTGGAGAGGTAAAGAGTGTTGGGAAGAATCTGTTTGATATTGACAGCATAACACCGGGTAAATTTTGGGAAACAAACGGAACTGAAAGCGTATTGGCATCTTCTTTTTATAAATGGACAAAAGTGAGTTCAAGTGCCAGCTATTATATAACTATAAAAAATAATCACACTTCTGCTATACGTCCATTAGTTCTTGAACTTGACCAATCTGGCAGTGTGCTTGTTAATTATTACGCTGGTACTCCATATGCATCTGGAACGACTTATAATCGAGCAATAAATGTATCAAGTAATACAGCTTATATTTCAATATCTGTTTTAGATTCACCAACATCTGTTAGTGCAATGAAATCATCATTTGATATTCAGGTTGAGCCTGGAACTGCTACAACTGCTCATACTCCCCACGAACACACCACATTAACAATCCCTGCTGGCATAACTCTGAGAAGTTTACCCAACGGCACTAAAGATGAACTTACAGACGATGGAATACATACGCAGAGAATAGGGGTTAAGGCATATAACGGTACGGAAGCCTGGGTACAAAGCAACACTAATACCAATACCTACATTATGAGGCTTGATAACTCGTTAACAAACAATCTTTTTGGTGCAAGTGGAAATGCTAAACTATATTTTGCCAATGGAGAATCATTTAACTATGTTTATGTAACTGATGATTATGAACATATCTATTTTATAAATGGAAATGTTTATATTGTTATATTAAAAACTAAGGTTGATTCTCAGGCTGGAGCATCAATAGAATTAAAATTCAAGGCGTATCTTGCAGGAAACCAAGCGTCCCTAAATTATCAATTATTAGTACCAATAGTAACTTACATTGAGGGCATAGGACAATTGCTCGCTTATCCAAATGGCACTCTAATAATCACACCTGGGGTACTTACATTTGACGCTAGACCAGAT
>Ga0209728_1000999_pt1 | contig 19055 bp, 16 predicted proteins | sample RifGroD1_FD_183997 | JGI IMG/M metagenome (GOLD analysis project Ga0209728, IMG submission 183997) | Groundwater microbial communities from Rifle, Colorado, USA - Groundwater D1 (SPAdes) (version 2) | ecosystem: Environmental > Aquatic > Deep subsurface > Groundwater | place: Rifle, Colorado... | reverse complement strand
ATCAAATTCATTCTTTATCTTTTCAAACTCAACATCATTCTTGGTGTATCCATTTAAGTCAACCCAATGTCCCTTATCAGATTTAACAATACGACCAATTAAGACTCCATTTACAAATTTTTCAACTGTCTCAATTCCATATTCTCTTAATATGTATTGTTTAGTATTAGAAACTTTAGGAAACTTAACTCCCAACCAATCTTCTAATGCTTTATAGCAATAGGAATATTGATTTGGTTCTTGATAAATATTAAATTTATATCCAAACTTATGTATTAAATCATTGAATAAATAACTTGGGTTCTTATATTGTTTAAATACGACTGTTTCCTTTAATTCAGAAATTGTTGTATTTGCATTGTCTAATTTAACTTCTAAATTATTCACTCTATTATTGAGCCAATTCATATTATCAATTAGTTCAACATTTTGTTGAGTAATGCTTTCTAATTTATTGATATTAATTTCCATAAATGATTGCATCTTTAATTCTATATCTGCATTATTCTCAACATTAAGTAAATAAGTTCTGACTGATTTTGCTATTAGACTGTCTCTAAGTAACATTCCCATGCGAAGAATTGCTCTGCGAGGTATTACTGTTAAAGCCCTTGCTCTAGACTCAATTTGACAGATGTCCTTAAAGGACTTCAGTTGTTCTCCTACTAAGACAAGCATTTCGTCAGACTCTAATTCTTCTCTATGATCTTTTATTAAACTATTTATTGCTTCAATTCCTACTTCAAAATAGTTGGATGCCATTTCGGTGGTAATATGAGTATCATTGGGTAATAAAACCAACGCTTTTACTTTTTCTAAGACATAATCATTATCCATATATTTATCTCTCATTGTTTTTGATTCTACCAACATTAATTCGTTATTATTATTTTTATTTTCCATTTTTAAACAACCTTCTTTCTTTATAATTTATTTTTTATAATTCTTGATAATATTTCTAAGCAATTTTCCATCTTTAAATAGATAAACATTTCTTCCATCATTTTTTGCATCAATTCTAATACTGTGCATAGGAAATCCATTCATTAAAATAAATCCTGCTAACCTTTGTGAAAAACAATTGTATAACTCCAACTTTCTCACCTCCTTTCAATAAATTTAGACATAATAAAAGAGAGATCATCAAAATGACGATCCCTCAAACCCTACTGTGGCAACAGTTTCAAAACTTAATATACCTATCCAATGAAACTGGAATTTGCTCGGATATTTTTTACTTAATTATTTTATTTATATTCTTGAATTGAAATCCACATAATGAAAACAGAATAGACTATGATTGAAAATATTACTGCTACAAAATAAATCAATATATTTGTACCTGCCCTTATCCTTGAGTGGTCATTTTGATCTAAAAACTAATATTTTCACAATCTATAAAACACCTTACTATAGTAACACTTTTTAAGACCTACAATAATCTGATACGCACAGAATTAGGTCTAGAATCGATTAGAATTATCTTCTGACATAATTGTGCCACTCTCATTTTTTGAATCGCTTACAGGACTATTAATTAATGATTTTTCTAATATAGTAGATGTAGTTTCTACTATATTCTTTTTATTAAACAAATCAACAGTAAAACTCGATCCCTTACTAGCTAAGAATCCTGTTACCGCAATATCGACAATCCAATAAAGCACATCATATCCTATTTTAAATTGACTTATTAAATCTACAAAATTATGAGCAGGAACAAATCCTAATGGTTGTAAAATACTAGTACCTGTAACCAAAGATAAAATCATAGCAATAATTACACTAGCTTTTTGAGTGTTTTTATCAGAAATTACTTCTTTGTATACCTGTGTTGTTCCGAGTGTCAATGTTCCGAGCATCATAAAACTTTGTAATGCCGTTGCAATATCCATAATTATACATCTCCTTATTTTTATTATTTCTCCTTAATTAAACCCTTTACCTCTTAACATCCTTCCAAGAACATCTAATTGTTTTGATATCTCTGCTATTTGTTTTGCATTTGAAATATTTTGTTCTTTAATAATTGCGAATTCTTCTTTAAGTAGCATGTAAATATCTTCATTTTGTTTTGAAAATTCTTCTTTTATCTCAACTACTAATCTTGATGTTATTTTTATTGCAATCCAATTTAAAAATTTACTTAATTTGTTCACATAGAATCATTCCCTTACTTTTATTATTTAATAGTAATTCCATACTTCACAGCAACAAAGGACGTTATTAGCAAACTTACAATCCCTATAATTTTTAATGCCATACTCAAATTGTTGTTTAATTTTATTTTTTTTATTTCTGTATCACTTAATATTTCCTGTTTTTTTATTTCTGTATTACCTGTTGAATTTCCAATAGCAATTTGACTAATTGTATTTATTAAGAGGTTAGAAGTTTGTAAATTTTGCAATGTAGTATTTTCAACTCTGGCTAAGGTACTATCCAGAGAATTAAATCTAGTTTCATACGCAATGTCTTTTAACTCAAGTTCATGGAGTTTTTCACCGTGATTAATCATTTTATCAGAAAGTCCACAAATTTTTTCTTCATGAATAATTGTCTTAGTTTGTAAATCTATAATTTTACCAGAATGGCTCTGCAGAACTTCTTTAATTTCATTCTCATCCACTTCCAACACCTCTTTCGCTATATTATCCATAAATAATACTTGCCCTCCCTTTACTAAATTTATTTTGTGTGGTATAATGAACTAATGGTTGTAGTGCTACGAACATTACAATCAGGATTCGGCAGTCCAGATTGGGCAAGTCTGGCTGTCATACATAGAATAATCTAATAAATAAAATTAATTAGTTTTACTAAATGTTTAAATTTTAGTAGATTAAACAGGATTAAAAGAGATGTAATTTTTACACCTCTAATTTGAGTTTAACATAATATTAAGCAAGTTCCATCCTCTTAGTAGCATACCCCATAGAAATTATTTGCTTTGCTACTTCTTCAGATTTACTTTCTAATACCCTCACTGATAAATATACATCTTTATCTACTTTTGTTGCTACATCTGCCACTTTAAAAACAACTCCTTCCTTATTATTTTTTAATTCAATAATTTTTGAATCAATTGCATCACATAATTGTTTCCATGTTTTTCCCATCTTTGTCAAATAACCATAAGGATCTGTATGGTCTACGCCTTTATATAATGACCTTAATCCATTATGTGACCATACATTATCATCAACATTCCAACTATGTCGAATACATAAATCTGCAACGAACCAAATTGTTTTATTCCATACAATGTCAAATTGGTTTTTATCGTTCGTTTCACACATCTCAACACCAAGCCACTCTCTGTTGCCTTGCCAACTTCCAGTGTGCCATGCTATTTCATTTTCAGGAATAAACTGATAAATTTCTTCTCCTACCCAGTCTGCGATAAAGTGGACGGATGATTGTCTATCTGCATTGTTCCAATAGTTATAATGATTAAGAGAAGTTGCTCCAGTATTTGCAGTTGAATGAATTGTAATTCCTTTAAGATTAATAAATTTTTCTTTTGGCCTATTCATTGAAATTAATTGTTGTTTAATATAATATGACATAATTATATTCACCTTCCTTAATGAGTTATAAACATAAAAGAGAAATTAAAAACATTATCTCTCCCATACTCTTATTTATTTCTATTTACTCTATATTATTTTAATAACTTCCAACAAATCTTAACTTACCAATAATATCATCAGGAATAGGAAATCTCTTTTTACACAATCTTGCATCTACTGATTTGTACGCATCATTACAAATTTCTGAGCAGATTACTTTTGAATCGTTTTTATAAGGAAGTCTAATATGAAGAGTGTATTTAATAAATAGCCATAATAATAAAAGTCTATCATATTTTAGACCGACTTTTGATTCCATATAAGAGGCAATCCCTAAACGTTGTTCATTTGTTAATAAATCTAATGTATAGATGTCTAAGTGGTTTTTGTAATCTGAGATATTGCGATATCTGACATGCCCCGTATAGCCATCTCCTTCACAAATTTGGTCATTTCCTATGTAAATAGCTGTGTGAGAATATTTAGAATGTGTTAATGAGGTTATAGCGGAAGATACAATTCCATTAGGATTATGATACGCCACCACATCTCCAATCTTAATATTTTCCATTATTTTAATTCACCTCCAATACAAAAAGAGAGAAGAAATTAAATCTTCTCTCACTACTTTAAATCCAGTATTTTCTTAAATTATCAAAAATTAATTAAACTTGCATCTTCGATACTCCCACTTACATCTACATCCGACCACTTCAAATGCAATCTTTCCTGATTTGTCCATTCCCAAATATTAATATCTACAAGCAACTGTTTTATCTGCAATTCATCCAATCTAAGAACTATGTTATCTTTTGTTGAAATAGTCACAGGATATTGAACAATTCCATTTCCAATACTAATAAATAATTTCATCCATTTTGTAATATCTTTTTCAGTATATCCATAGATCATTTCTTGACCTGAAGCCAAAGATTTAAACTCAGTCTTTAATGTAATTTCATAAGAATTTTCGATTTGTGCTTTCTTCCAAATCTTATATTCGGGTAGTGTTGTAGGAATATGTAAACTATCAACTGAAACATATCCTAAATCAGTTTTTATATCCATTTAATATCTCCTTCTTTATTATTTATAATTCTTAACCTAATGCTCCCAACAACTGATAAATATAATAATCTGTTGCATTGCTTACACGTGTCATTATAATCTTCTGAGCAATTTGACTACCAACAGGAGCAGAAATAATATATTGATCTTCTTTATAATTTTCATCAATAATAGTCGTGGTTTTAGTAGGAGTTAGAAATATTTCCTCACCTGAATTAATGATTGAGAATTTAGAGTCAATTGTGAAATTTACTGAATTACTATACTGTATCCACGATGCAATCTGTCCTAAACTTACAGAAGGAGTAATATTATATCTGATATCCTCCTCTAAAAATGAGAGTAAAGCATTTCCATCTCCCAATCCAAAAAACTTAACAACATTAGCACTCATATAAATAACTAACGGCTTAGTAAAGCTTAACCCACTTGAATTATCTAATGAACTTGCATTAGTTCCCGTTCCAATACTCGTTAATCCTCCAAAAGTTGTCGTCCCATCAGTACAAACTTGATAAACTAATGTTCCATCATCCTCATAAACAGCATATACGTTCCCACTTGAATCTTCAGTTAGTGAAACATTTTTACGATCAACTGTATTTCCTGTTGTTATTTTTGTTGCTGTTGCCCATGTTGCTCCTGAATTATCTGAATAAGAAATTCTCACATTTTGTTTTGTGTTATCGGTAGAATCAAGACCATGCCATCCAGACCAAATACGCCCAATGTTTGAACCATATTTTTTAGATATTGCATAAGGGTTGGTTTGGATATATGAAGTTCCATCATAAACAGTTACGCCCGCACCATTATTTGCGGTATCCCAACCACTATTATAATTATTAATTCTAATTTTAATATCAGTAGCACTATTTTGTTCGAAAATAATACTGGGATTCCCATTACTTCTTATAATCATAGTTGGATTCTGCCAATTATATCCAGTTATATTCCAAATCGATACCTGTGCCACACTACCCCACGTTATAGTCCCATCCCCTGCAATTGTGCCTTTACAATAGCGAATGTTAAAACTATTGGGATATGAACCTACCTTAGAAGAATCACTAAAATGCAAATATGTTCCTGTAGAATCAATACCTAACGTTAATCCTTCGCTAAAACTTAAAACCGTATCAATTGTTACTTTATTAGCATTTTGATCTGTATTCGTTACTGTAGTTGTATCAATTTTTACAGAATAAGCTACTGTTGCAGTATTAAATACTACATAAACAATATTATTTTTGCTTGCTATACTTGGTTTACATCCAGTAGTAGCACCTGATATAGAACATAAAGCTCTAAATACTTGAGTTGACGTTTCCCATAATTGCAATTGAATTGTACCTGAGTTATTTTCTATTGCAACAATATTTCCATTTGATAGTCTACAAGGTCTGCCATTTGCAGATGTTATATATGCTGAATTTGCCACTGTTAATGGTGTTGAAAAATCATAAGTCGTTGTTCCCTCAAATCCTTCGCTAAACCCTAATCTACCATTCACAGTATCAACATTACCTAAACTACGATAAATTAAAACATTCGTTTTGTAGGAGTTTTGTAATGCTGTTACTTCTAGGTGAGGAGTTATGGTTGTTTGAGTGAAGATGCCACGGAATTTGACTGAGGATGATTGAGAATCACGATAAATACAAATTGGATCAGTGAAATTTTGAAAGTTTAAACAAGTAGAGGGATATGATGAATGATTAGTAGTATTAGTTGTTAAATTAATAATTGAACCCCAAGAAGTAGAATAAACTATTTTTCTAATCTGGTAATAGGTTGAAGAACTTGAAAACATACCATACCACAAAATATAAATATTATTAAGATTGTCCACGGTTATTGAAGGCACATATTGATTATACGCATTTTCAGTAGTTAACTTCACCATAGTAGACCAAGTAACCCCACTATCAGTTGACTTAGAATACATAATATTAGAATACCCACCACTAGACGAATCTAATCCACTCCAAACAACCCATAAAATCCCACTTTGATCGCAGATTGCGTCTGGTGAGGATTGAACATATGTAAGACCATCATAAATTGCAGAAATAGACCATGATATTCCACTATAAATATGACATCGAATTACATTGTCATTAAGTGACGTTAATTTTAACTGTGTAAAGATAATAGGCAAACTGTTTCTCACAACAATACATGGATTAGTTTCATCCCAACCAGAAGTATTCCAAGTTGTAATCTGTTCAACACTACCCCACGTTACACTACCATCAACAGCAGATATAGTGCCTTTTGCATAACGAATATTGAGACTGTTTGGATATGTGGCATTTTTTGATGACCATGTAGCGTGTAATTCTGTGCCTGTTGGGTTTATTGCTAGGGAACAACCTGAAAATGAAGACTGTGAGCTATCAATAGTAGTGCCACCAATGGAATAAATATCGACATTTGTTTGAGTTAGCGCATTTACAGCATAAAATTTAACAAATCCGCCCGTCTGACTCAAAACTATATACACCATTGTTCCATAACTACATATAGACCATTTTCCATCAATTGTGCTGTCTTCTAAATTCCATGCGGGACTATCTGTTGCACCATTATCAGTAGATTTATAGAAGAAGATAGTTTTTGAAACACTATCATAAGCACTTGTCACAATCCACCCATTACTCAATACTTGTGGCCTAGCACTAGCAGACGGTGTATATGCAGAGGCTACCACTGTTATAGGTGTACTTCGGTCATAGGTTGCGTTCTCTGTAGTAATTCCACCTGTACTAATAATTACTCTCTCAGAATTAACATCATCAGCAATTGTTATTTCTTGTCCAGTTACAAACCATTTAGTTAATGCAGTTGAGATATCTACTTTAGATATTAGATTTGTGTCTCCTGCTGTTAATGGGGATGTTGCTTTGGTTTTTGTTGTGTCTAATATTCCAGTTGAATGGTCATTTGTTCCATCAAATAAATCATAAAAGAAACCAGTCGCGCCTGTGGTTCGATTTGTGATATCACAAATTGCTTCGCCATTAACTGCTCTACGTTCCATGTCTAAATATTTTTGCCTTGATATTCCACTTAAATATCCACCTATTTGTAAAGCATTTTCAATATTACTCATTAACTCATCACCTCACTTGATGAGATGACGTATGTTCCATCTGTACTCCATACTACTGTTGCTGTATTTGTTGTTTCTAAAGCTGAGGTAGAGGAGTATAGTTTTGTGACTACTGTTTGAGGTTTGTTGTTTGCGTCAAAGTTGGAATAATCGATGGTTTTATATGTTGTTGCGTCTGAGCGAGTATAAGTTACGTTTGTTGTTCTGCTATTTATGTCTTGAGTTGATGTCATTATTAAAGCAGAGGAACCATTTAAAACAGAGATTTCATTTGACAGCGATCCAACATCATTACTTATTTGCGCTTTTACAAATTCTGTAGATGCTACTTGTGTTGTATCAGTATCAACAGAAGCAGTTGGTGCAGTCGGAGTACCAGTTAATGCAGAATCAGTAAACATTGTTGCTTTAGATTCATTTGTCACATTCCCCAAATTTACATCAGTTGCAGTTAATGTAACTGTCCCAGTTTTACCATTTACAGATTGAACTAAATCTGTTGGAGATAATAATTCTTGCCAATTAGCCAATACTGTAGGATCATTGACTTTTAAAATAAATGATTTACTTAAATCAGTTCTTACACAAATATCACCAATTTGGCATGATAAAGCTAACATAGCAATTTCAGTAGCTACAACAAAAGTATTCATCAAAGCTATAGATGGTAAAATATTTATATCTAATTTATTATCTATTCCAATTATTGGAATTGTTCCATTTGTTGTTCCAGTATCCTTACTCGCTACAGTACCAAGTGTTGGTTTATCAACTAAAGAAGAATAATTTTTTTCACTAAGACTTGTCAAAGTATGATTATGAGTAGTATCTGATTTACTTAATAATTGAGTATCAGTATAACTCTTAGCATTGGTTTCTGCTGTATTTGCTTTTGTTTGTGCTCCTGTAGTTGTTTCATAGTAACTTGGTAATTGTCCACCTAATTTATCTGAATCATCAACAACTCCACTATTAAGAACATCATACGTTGAGTTGCCTGACCATACCGTCTTGCCGTTCCTTCTTATATAAAGAGTATGATATTTTTCAACTTCAACACCAATTACGCTACCACCATAATCAACAATGGATTCTTTTTGAATTAATTGAGTTTTAGTATGTCCATGATTGACCATAGGAGTATTTTTAGTTTTATTTATTGCAACCGTATAACATCGATGTTTTGAGATAATTTCTCTACCCTTAATATAACTAATATTCCCAACTTCAGTATTTATTGAAATACTTGCACTCCAACCTGCTTTTAATGCCAATTCTTGTAATTGATTTGTCATAGCTACTGAAGTAGTAAAAATATTCCACTTTTCTGTTTTTCTCCCACAACTATTATTTCTGTTTCCATCCCCATCAATATAGGCTTCTAAAAATATTTTAATTATTTTAGGTATGGAATTCATTATTTCTTTTGGAATATATTTTTCATACGATTTACCAAATGGAAATAAATAATTATATAATCTTTTATCACTAACTTTACAATCTTTACCTCTAATAAACGCATTTCTTCCAAATAAAAAAGCAACCTCTGCGGTTACTTCAAACATTTTATCTCTAGTCCTATCTTTTACTTGTGAAACTGCTATTAAATAATCTTTTGCCCCTTGTCCATTTACGGCATTTATAGTACATCCTTCTGACAGGTAGTATCCCATAAATTCAGCATAAAGTTCTATTGGTATTGATACGTTTTCAATTTCAACAAATTGCTTGTAAACACCTTCCCATATTCCATCTTTTTTATATTCTACTCTTTTACCCTCAATATCTCTTGCTTCAATTAATTCAAAATCTACTTTATTTCTTCTTTTTACAAACATCTTATGATTTAAGGTAACAGATAAGTCAATTAACTGATTTGAAATTTCGTATAGATGTTCAACATTATCATACCGATAAATATTTTTTACTGGTTGATATATTATCTTATTGTCAATTGGATTTAGAGTAGCAACTGTATCAAAATTATTTAATTGAGTAATTTTAATAAATCCTCGTTCAGTAAGTATGTCAGTATCAATATTGTAACATTGCATCATATCACCATATCCAGCAGCACCTAATTCACTTGAAGTTACAAAATCAGATAAATCAAAACCTGCTTCTATTCCTGTTTGAGTTATCTTATCTAATACTGCTTTATTACTATGAGTATGAGAATTTGTTACAGCACTATCAATATTCGCAACACTTGAAGTTGGTTTATTAGATATATTTGTCCAGTCTAAACTTACATTCACCCAATCTGCATCAGAGAGAAGATACCAAACTAATCCATCCCAAATATAACTATCTCCTGTAGATGTTTCATATGACTTATCTCCTGAAATCAAATTAGTCAATGCTAATCTAGCAGTTGAATCTAAAACTATATAAGTTTGTTGCTTTGCTGTATCTGGTATTTGTGATAAAGGTATTTTCCCATTAGCATCTAAGGAAGAATATCCATTTATCACACCTTTATTTGCAACATTTTCAGGTGTAAATCCTAATGCATCTTGTTTACCATTATATGTTGATTTTTCTGTATCTGTAATATATCTGTGAGTAGCATCTTCTAATATTATTGTTGCAGGAGTTTGACCATTGGCATCAAGTTTGAGTATTTTATTAGCACCAGAATTAGCACTATTTAAAGTTAATACTGGAGTGGATGTTGAGGTAGCAACTGAAATATCAGTATTTGCAGAAGTTACGCTAGAAACTGCTCCTGTTCCTGCTAGTGCAATTAAAATAAAATAAGTAGTATTAGTTGGAAGATTACCAGTCGATGCAAAAATACATTGGTATGTGCTCCCTTGATACGTTACTTTATTTAACGGTATATAAGAATGTAATGGATCATATACTTCAATAAGTTGAAATGCTAAATTTGAAGCATTTAATTCATCAATTGATACATTAGCAGAAACTATTGTTCCTTGTAAAATTCCATCAATAGTTGTTGCAGATCCAATTGAGTTATTTAAATTTAAAACTGTAGTATCTCCAGTTGGAATTATACTATTTAAATCACTTTTTAATGAGTCTCCAATTATAATAGAATCATTTAAAGTACCGTTCGTTATTATAGCAGTTGCATTAGTTCCACCTAATAATATATTTGTATTTGTTGCATCTATATTACTTAAATCTAATGCACTTTTTGTAATATTTGCAGTATCATTACTACTAATTAATGCTAAATTTGTATCAATTCCAGCTTGATTTGTTAATATTAATGCATTATTTATATTTGTTGCAGTTTGATTAGTAGATACCAAAGTAGAATTAATAGAATTAGCACTTGATGTTGTTCCTAATAAAGTAGTATTTAATGAATCTCCAGTAGATATATCTGATAAAAGATTACTATGTAATGTACCCCCTATAGAGATATCAGAATCAAGATTTATTTTTAGCTGATTACTTGTGGAAATACTTCCATCAAGATTAGATTTTGCTATAGTTGAATTTGAGATAGATGTAATTAAATCTTGATTTTTTGTTGTTGCTGTAGCAATATTATCATCCAAAGAATTTGCTAATGGTGTTATTGCTGCAAGATCAGAAGTTAATGTAGAATGTAATGAATTACCTGTAGATATATCTGAGTCTAATTCAGTTTCTAGATTTTGTGCTACGAGGATAGAAGATTCTAATGCATCAATGTTTAGAACTATGTCTTGTGCTCTTGCCACAACTTCGTCGAGAGTTTCTGTTACTGTAGTACCATCCGATTGTGTCCATACCCTTCCCATGGGAAAATACTGACAACCAGTTCCTTTAAAAGTAAATTGTAATTCCGAATTATTTCTACTAGGATGAAAATAAACTAAACCCATACTGTAATCTACTAAGAAATTATCTTCATTTGGTAAATCTTTATAGATTTCTGTCCACGTTACATCTAATCCAGAAACAGTGACATGTTCAAATTGAGACGGTATTTCAGATAATAATACTTTATTATCTTTTACTAATATAGACTGTACAAGAGGTATAAATGGGTCTAAAGTATCTCCTTTGCGTCTAGTGCTGAGAATTGGATTGTTAAATGGTAATATGCTCATTTTTAAAACCTCCTCTTATAAGAATAGAGAGATAGCAATTGATTCTATCTCTCTTCAATACGAATTATTTTTATTATTTTTTATATTTAAACAAAAATATTATTAATTTACCAGAATATAAACATCTTGACAAATGCTGTCGAATTTCCCTAATTTAATATAATATGTGCTAATATGAGATTAGGGAGGTGAGAAAATGGATAAAGACATTGAAAAACCAATTTTTATGACCAAAAGCGTAGACATGAAAACATCATTAGTTAATGGATTTCTTAAAATGATCGACATAATGAAATCTGGTGAAATTCCAATTACTATTGATGAAAACACCACTTTAAGAATTTTAATGACATTTGGAACTATTGAAGGTAATGTTGTTAACGAGTCACACGAAGAATTAATTGAAAAAGAAGATTATGCTAGTTTAGTTTATAGCATTTCGATAAAAGGAGTAAATAGCAATATAGCTAATTTCGAAAAAGAAATTGGCAAAGAAAATATCAAAGTTGTTAATTATGCTGAAAAACTCCTTTTATCAAATGTTACACTAGTTCCTTATGCAAATCCTCAAACTAAATTTACTTATGAAAGATTGTTAATTTTTAGCGACCAAATCGTAGGGGTAACTGTTTCATCATCTCGATAACTGTACATTCAAATTCTTTGAAATTAAAGTCTTTACCAACTGTTATGATTAATTTAGACTGTTCATTTTGAGCAGTTTCTTTTTTGTTTTCTTTCATTTGGTTCACCTCCTTTTAATTTTTATAATTAGAAAGAATCCACTAATTTTAAGTGGATTCTTTCCTTAATCTATGGTATAATTCTAATGCATGAATTAATTAAATATCTCTTAATTGGCTTGTTTCAGCAAGCCTTTTTCTTTGCTCTTTTCTAATCTTTTCAATATATAATCTACGCCTTTAGCACTCACAAGTGTTACAGGTATATCCACAACCTCGCCTTCAATGACTTTAATCTTAATCACTACTGAAAAGTATCCAGAATCAATATATTGTTGATATGGCAAATTCTGTTTGCTTTTACCACTCATTAGTATACCTTCACTTCTGAGAAAACTAAATAATTTATTCCTACCACTTAATTTCAATTCTTTAGCAACAATCATCATGGTCTTATTAGTTTTAGATGACATTGCTTGATCATAAAATAATAATTTTGGTTTATCTTCTTCAATTTGCTTTCTCAATAATTCCAATTCACCTTTGCGAAGTCCTTTAAGTATTTTTCTTACCCATGAACGAAATTCTTTTGCTTTTTCTGTTTTGGCTAAAAATGCTACTTCATATATTCCATCTTCATTGAATACTCTAGTTTCTTGCATTCCTGAAGGTGTCCTCATGGCAAGGGGACTTGAAAATTCCTTTGTTTTTAAATATTCATTGGGGCTTTCTCCGCTTTTAAGTTTTCTATTAATTAGATTACTTACACCTTTTGATGGATCGGAAAACCCAAGTACCATCCCCAATTGTTCACTAGTCATAAATATATCATTGTTTTCATTCTTCCAAAAATCACATTCAATATCTTGGAAATTCTCTGATTTAAATAATACTAAATTATTCACAAGACTCACCAACCACTTTATATCCAAGAAACTCTAGTAAACAGTTTTCACAAAAATCTATAACGACTTTTTCATTATCCCATTGACTTCCATACTGCCCAATTTTATTGATTTGCCAAGAAGGATCGAAATGCCTATCTAATAGAACATTACACTTCTTACATACCATTGGTTTCTCGCTTATTGAAAAATCAATTTGACATTCATTTAACAATGTTATCGAAAATACTGAGTCATAAATATTACTGCCTTCAAAATACGTGATCTCTTTAATAGTATCTTTGGGAATGACCATCTCATTTTTAGTAGGTTTATTGATATTTATGTCGTAAAACTCTAAATTGTCTCCATCTTGCACGCAACGAAATTGTTGGTATGTATTCATTGACTGGATAGGAGAAGATAAAAATACCTGTACTTGCTTACCACTATAGGCATCTGAGATACTAACCAGTTCGTTACAATTGATTTCACGCATAATTCAAAACTCCCTTATCCTTTAAATGTTAAGGTGTTTTCGATTCACCTTACTTCTATAGTATAAGAGAGTTTGTCGTGAATGGCAAACGTTATCACAGACGACATTCGTTGAAATATAGTCGTATAACGTTATTATAACAATATATCTCCACGTATCTTTCGATTGCTCTTAATTTTTACTGTTTTCTATTTCATTCATATATTTCATTATTAAATTCCTTATAAATTCTGCAACAGTCATCTCTTGATCTTGAGCTAATTTTTCTACTTGTTGTTTAAACTTATTACTTACACGAATACATATCTGCTCACTTTTAAACCTTGGCATATCATCAATCCCTTCTCCTATATATTATACCATAATCATAAACTCACATGCCCTAACAAAATCTAAAGCATATGTATAGGAGACAATTGAAACAAAAAACAAAACAACCTTTATAAAAATATTATATCATGCTTATTATTTAATGTCAAATAATTTTATTTATTGATTTAGCAAAAGAAAAATACAATCAAAAAGACCTCTGATTTTTACAGAGGTCTTCCTTATATATCAAATTAATTACCAAATAATATGACACTTAGGTAATGCTTTTTTTAGAGATTGCTTATCTGTGTCACTTATTGTAACTCCCCTTAATTCAAGGGCCTTTAAATTAATTAAACCCCTCAATACATCAAAATCATTTATTTGATTATAACCCAAACCTAAATTTTGTAATTTAGTTAAGCCTTTTAGGGCATCGACATCAGTAATTTTGTTACTGGTCAAGAATAAACTTTGTAAGTTAACTAATCCTTTCAATGGAGTAATATCAATAATTTTGTTATTGCTTAATCCAAGAGTTTTTAAATTAGTTAATGATTCTATTCCACCAATATCTACTAAATCTTTACATTCTACAACTAATTCAGTAATTTTCTGAACTTCAGATGTATATAAAGAACCCATTATTGGTTTATTAATAGCATTTCTTACAGCTTGTTCTAAATTAGCATCTTTAAATGTAACTGGATAATTAACTGTTGTCACCGTAACCGTACATTTAGCAGTCTTTTTACCATCAACAGTTGTTACTGTGATGGTTGCTTTACCTGCTTTTATGCCTTTGATGTTTCCTCCAGTATCTACTGTTGCAATTTTAGTATTACTAGACTTCCAAGTAACATTTTGCTTTGTGGCCGTAGTTGGAGAAATTGTGGGAATTAGTGTAATGTTTGATCCGATATCTACAGTTGCAGTTTTATTATCCAAAACCACTTTTGTAACTTTTACTGTTTTTGTTAAGGTAGTGGAAGCTGTGATAGGGATAATGGGGATAGAAAATTCATTGTTTAAACTTACTTCTGAAGCTAACGTTGGTAATGCGGTTATAGATAATAGGGATAAAGATAACGCAATTGCAGAAAATGTTTTTAATATTTTTTTCATATTTATTCCCTCCTATTACTAATTCTGTATTTATTATATAGGAAAGAAGATGAAATTGCAAATATAATTGAAAATAAAATATTATTTTTAATTACCAATTAATTAATCCTACATCATATGTATTCTGGCAATTCATTATTTGTTGCTTTAAATCAAAATAGCGAAACAACTTACTAGATTTAAAATCACTTGCTTCTTTTAGTAATTGTATAAACTGGGTTTTTGTGTGTATTGCAACCCCACTACTTGTCGGCCATGGAATAAATTCTATTGTTTGATCTAGAGAAAGTATCCCCATTTGTTGGTTCATATTTGCTTGGTATTCCATGTCGAATTTGTAATGATTCGACTCTCCTAAAATAAGCGAGTCGAATCCACCCAATATTTCTTTATTACATGCAATATTTATTTCTTCTATTTTTGCTTGCTGTATGAACGGTAATTTTTCTAAATCAGATATTGGAGTATATATAGGAAAACCATCTACAATTGTATAATTTGGAGTATTTTTTATTATATCTTGATGTTGATTATCATCAATATATAGTACAGTAAGTCCTTCGGGAATATAAGTTATTTTATCATTAGAAGAACTAGAAGTGGAAGAACTTATAATTCTTCCACTCAAATCGTAAAATAAATACATTTATATATCATCTCCATCATTTTAGGTTGTTATAACTACTAAATCAGCCTTGTAAAGCTTACATGTATATCCAGATAGCCACGCCTGTAATCCAACATATATTTTATCTCCTGCGGAAAGTGAAAATGTAGAAGACCTAACCTTGTATGCATTAGTACTCACAGTTGTTACTGCTCCGGCATATGCATTCCCAGATGAATTAATTAATCCTACCCATGCACTACCACTGCCATCACTAGTACTAATAGTAGCTTCCAATGCAAATAATGTTCCTTGAGGCCATACAGCTACTGTATGAAGAACATTTGCCGTAGTCATAGATGTACTTAAATCTAATGTAGTAGATCCCATACGAAGAACTCTAAAAGTATCATATGCAGTAGTACTTGCGTATGAAGTAAATGCAGGATAATATAAAGGAATATAAACTTCTGAAACAGATATTTTGGCAGCTATTTTATTCAATAATGTAATTTTTGCATTATAATAATCTGTAAATTTACCTCTAAACGTTGGGCCATCAACAGTAGTTGTAATATTTAAATTAGACAATGGATAAGGAGAAATAACATAGAGATAATTATACAAATTATTACGAGCAATACCATAAGCATCTCTTTCTGCATACATATAATAATTTGTTCCTTGACTATAAATCGGTGCATATTCTCCACTAATAATATTCCATTCTTTTAATAATGCTTTTTTTTCTGTGGGGGTAATTTTATTATCATCTGCCATATTTGCTATTGCAGTATTTGCAGTATTTGCTACACCTGCTGCACTTATTGCTGTTGACAAAGTAGTAGTTCCTCTTGTATTGACACTATTAGCAATTGCAGTTAATAAAGCAGTTTCAGCATTATAATAATTTTTAAAATTATCAATAAAGGTAGCACTTACAATTGTAGAAATATGTGTCATATCAGTTAACATTGGAGATGTGTTAGGAGATATTGTTGTGAAATTAAGATAATTATTTAATATATCATATTTAGCAATATAATCGGCTGTGTTCAATGTGTATAACCCTGCTTGAGTAATTATATTGGGTTTGTCTCCTGCAATCTTATCCCATAATAATTTTGTTGTTTTCTTTTCTTTAACAGAAAATGTAGTATCTAACGCTGTAAGTGCTATTTCTGTATTTGCTGCATTTGCTGCTGCTTGGGCTATATTTGCAGTACTTTGAGCATTGTTAGCAGTAAATTGAGCATTATTTGTATTTGTATTAGCAGCAGATGTTACACTATTTAATAATGCAGTTTTTGCATCATAATAATTTTTAAAATTTGCTTTAAAATCTGCACTTACTATAGTTGATTTTGTAGTCAAATTAGCCATTAGAGGTGTTAGATAATTATTTAATATAGTATGATAATTATCATAACTTGTGCGACTTATAGAATATAAATCTGCTTGAGAATCTAAACTAACTTTTTCTCCAATAATAGTATCCAACATTGGCTTTATTACTTTCTTTTCTTGTGGTGAAAATATTGTGTCTCTTGCTACATCAAGAACTTCTGCATACGCTATATTAGCAACTGTGTCGTCCGTATATTTCGAACTTTTAATCCAATCAGCAGAAGAATATGATGCTCCATCAGATTTCTTTATTACACAAGCCATTAAATCACCAGCAACACCTTGGCTCCACATATCCCCTATACCATAAGGAGGTATTGGTGTTAACGGTGGAATCATTGTAAATACCCTTCTAACTCCATCTGATGTGTCTGATGCTATAGAAGCAGTAAATAAAGCAGCTATCGTGTCAGTATCATAAATTTGATTCCAATAGTAAGTTGAAGGCTCAACAAAAGTATATTCATAAGCCAATCCAGTATTAGTAGGAGGAATTGCATTATTTGTAGTGTAAAATAAATCACCTAAATGAGCTTTTTTTATTTTATTATTACTCCATCCATTTTCAGGAGAATTGGTTGAAGATGGATGATATCCAGAAAAATGAACTTCAATTTGTCCATCAATTTGAACTTGAAGTGGATCTACTACAGCAACTTTAAAATCATTTAAAGTATTTCCAACATATGTCTTACCTGAATTCGTAATTAATAATTGTAAATCATTTCTTGCTTGATAATAATCATTAAATTTTGTATTAAAATAATCTCTTACAATTGTAGATTTTACATTTATATTACCTAAAATAGAGTAACTTTGACTAGCACCAATAAAAATATTAAGATATTCATCTAATGCATCATACATCTGAGTATACCATAAACTAGCAAATGTCATTTCAGAAGATGTATATGCTCCTGCTTGACTATTATAATTTGGATATTCTGCTACTATGGAGTCCCATATTGGTTTTAATGTTCCAACTTTATCTTTTTTTGTTAATATACTATCATCTGCTATATCCGCTAAATCTTCGAGTGCCGTTACAGCATCAGCAGATGCTTTATTTGATATTGCTTTTGCTATATTTACCGCAATATCATTTGTATATTCTGTCGAAGAAATCCAATCAGTGGAAACATAACTTTCTGTCAATCTTTCAACTGTACAAATTTTCAAATCTCCATTACTTTGTCTCCATAAATCTTCAATATTATAAGGAGTCTGTGGAGTAGCAATAAATATTCTTCTTCTAGAATCTAATGATCCTAATGATTTTGAGGCATCATATAATACATTAATTACAGTTGCATCAATTGTTTTAACCCAAGAATAAGCAGATGAAGAATATGTAAATCTATATGCTTCTCCAGAAGATGTGTTATAAACAATATCACCTAAATGATAATTTCTAATTGTGCTTGTTGTCCATGAAGTATAAGGGGCATTTAACAATGTTGGAGAATAATTATAAAAATAACAATCAATTTTTTGACCATCTATATCTGTTTGACTTGAAAAATTAGTAGTGTCTGCACTATATAACGTATCCACAAACAACTTTAGAGTGGTTGCAATTGACATACTTGAATTACTTATTTGCAATTTAGATAATTTATTAATTAGTGTTGATTTTGAAGATTGAACATTTTCAAAATATAATTGAACATTTTCTTTTTCTGTTGCAGTTATATCACAGGGGTAAAACGTACT
>Ga0209728_1000996_pt1 | contig 19091 bp, 23 predicted proteins | sample RifGroD1_FD_183997 | JGI IMG/M metagenome (GOLD analysis project Ga0209728, IMG submission 183997) | Groundwater microbial communities from Rifle, Colorado, USA - Groundwater D1 (SPAdes) (version 2) | ecosystem: Environmental > Aquatic > Deep subsurface > Groundwater | place: Rifle, Colorado... | reverse complement strand
GGTGTGGTAGAGTCAAAAGATTCCCTAATATATTGATTGTGTGTAATAGTGAGAATAAGAAAGAAAAAGTTTTAAAGAGTGTAGAGACAGATAATATCAAATATGATTATATTGATAATGGTGTAGAGAAGAAATTAGGGATAAAGTTTATAGTTAAAACTGTTGATGAGATTAAATTGTATTTAGGATTGTGATATTTTTTTGTAAATTTATTGGTTGTACATTATAATATTGTTGTATAGATATATTATGAGATAGTACAATATGTCATACAATATGATAGAAGATATGAGTTAGGATATATACAAGGATATGTATTGTAGAAGATATAAATAATCTTGTCCAATACTATTAATTACTTACTAGGTGAATCAGGAGTAAGAAGTTAGAAGTATGAGAACTTCTGTGGTATAGATTTTTTAGGTTGGATTTGAGATGATACTTGTGATATGTGATATGGTAGGTTGTAGAATTGTTTAATATGCCCCACCTATATGTTAATTGATTGATTGATTGGATAAATGATTAGATAGTTAACTAGATAAATGATTAAACAAATATATAAATAAGTAGGTATTTAATTATATTGATAAGTTATTAATTGCATAAATAATTAGATGAATAATATATAATAATAAAATATATTTTTGTTTTGTGTATAGATTAAAATTTAATGGACAAGATAAATACAAGATAGTGTAAAGGATTGAATAAAGCAATATAAATAAAATGGAAATAGAAAGGATAATTTAAATGGAGAATATAGAAAGTGTAGGTAAGAGAAGTATTGATGTTAATGTAAAAAATATAATGTATATCTCATCTATGATATGTTTATCATTATTCTCTGTATCAGGATTAATGATAGGAGACATAGGAAGTAGGAATGGAATTGGGATATTAGGATTAAGTGATTTATTTAAATATATTAGTTTTATATGTTATGGTCTAGGTGTATTTTGGGTATATGTATAGGGATCATGGGAATAGGGTTCATGGGAATAGGGTTCATGGGAATGAGAATAGAGATTTAACCTCCTCCTTCATAAGAATACATTGTAAATAGATGAATGATTTAATTAGTTTAATCTCTCTAAATGGGAGATTATTTTTTTATATTTATAGTATATGGTATAAAGTTAAATATTATGGATAGATTAATATCAATGAATTAAAAATATAATAAAGTATAAGGGAGAGAATTAAAATGATAAATTATAAATTATTAAATAAATCAAAAATGAAAAATTATTTAAGTAATAGAGTTGGTTATAAGGTAAGTGAATTTAATTTTAATAATTGTATAGAATATATTGTTGATTTTGCAGAGTATATAAATGATATGAGGGAAGGTAATAAATTTATAAAAGAAGGTGCATCATTAGAGATTGTTATTAATAATGAAATATTAGAAGTATTGGTTAATTATAATTTTGTTTTGGAGAAAGGAATAGAAATTGTATTGATTGATTTTGATTATAGATATAAAAGTATGGATGAGATATTGAATATGTAGGATATATAAAAGGAGAGAATTATGATTATTAATGTACAGAATATGGGTGGATATTATTTAGTAATGGAATTTATTGAAGGTAGTGTGGTTAATTTAGTTATTGGGAAGGATGTAGATAAATGTGGGAGTTTAGGTGTAGATATGGGAAAGGGAATGGGAATGGGATTTAATATAGAAAAAGTTATTGTATTCAGAAAAAATGGAGATACTATTAGGGATTTAGAGAAAATGAATAGGGAAGAGATTAGAATTTATAATAAGTATATGAAATTGGTAGGATATGGTGATAAGTTTATTAGTGTTTTGAAATATAGGAGTGAGTATGTAGATTGATGATAGAATAAGGTAAAGTATTAAAATTTTTAGAATGTTAGTATTTATTTAATTAATAATAAAAATAACCTCAATTGAGATTATTAATTTAAAAATTTATTTAATTTTATTATTTCATCATAATTCTTTCTAGCAAAACTATTAACACAAGATTCATTTTTATTATGATGGGTAAAACATTTAATACATAATTTCTTTTTATAATCAATTTGTTTTGCATATAATTTAAATATTTCAGCAGTATTAATTGCATCTTCAACAGATTTATGTTTTGTTCCTTCAAAATGTTTATTGTTTAGTGCTAATGTGTAGTCTAGTCCTGGTTTAGATTTTAATTTATTTATGATTTGATAAAATGATTGTAAATCAATATATCTATTTAACCAATTTGTGGGTATGTTATTTAAGATACAATCATTTCTTAAATTAATAATATCATTAATTCCCCAAGATATAAGGTAAAAAGGATTATTATTTTTAGATGTAGAAAATTTAATCCAATTTTTAAATTTAGATATGGTTTGATGAAATGATTCTGCGTTATTTATTTGTGATTGTTTAATATTTGTTAGTGATAAAATATTATTGGTAAGTATAGGGATTAGATTAGGTTTGATGAATGAATGATATGTGGAAACTAATATTAAATTATTAGTGAAATGGTGATTTGTGTATTTTACTGCACCTATTGATATGATTTGGGATATGTGTATGGGTTTTAGATGTTTGTTTATGGAATTGTGTTTTAATTTATATTTAGATTGATTAAATTCTAAATCAAAAATAATATAATTCATTTGTTGATGTTCTCCTTTTATATTGTTGTTTGATTATGCGTGTGTTATTATTAATGTGCTATTTATTATTATATGTTATTTTTGTTTATTTTATTATAGATTTATAAAATAAAATTTTAATAATATTTATAAATAAAATGTTTGTAAAATAGTATTCGATATTTATGATTTAATTGTTATTTGATTATGATTTGGGTATGATTTAATTGATGTATTATTGATAATATTGGTTAGCTGTGATAGGATTAGAATGTGTTATAATGTGTTGATATTAGTGTGTTTAGGAGATTGTTTAAATGTATGTTAAAATGGTAAGAATAGTAAGAATGGTTAATATATTATAGTTAATTTTAATAAAATTGTAATTGTAATGATATTTGTTATGTTATTAATGTAGAAGTTATATATTATGAAAATAGTTGTTATTTATATGATTATGCGATTAATATACGAGAGTCGCAATCGTTGGCTGTCTGGATGTAGTAGAACATCTGATGTGGTGGCATATGATAATGATTATCACTCTCAAATTGTAAACCCTGCCCCTGTCCTGCTCACCGCCTTTAAATCTCTCCACATAATAAACCTTATGCGAAGTTATTTTGGTAAAATGTGGTAGTTATGGGAATTGTTAGGTTGTTTGTGGTGTAGGGTGTGAGGTATGAGTTGTAGTGGTAGGCTGTTAACCTATTGGTTGGCTGGTACATAAAAATACATACTAGATAAAGGTTAAATTTTGATTGAAATAAACGCCAAATAAGAAGAGATAATTTTAATCAGGTATGAATATGACCTGAGAAATGGGATAGATGGATTATATGAGGTTATTTTTGATTGTATTTGATTGTTTGATACAGTTATGCGGTCACAAATGAGGCTAACATCTGATTACAATTGCCGAATTTATCGGATATATAGAAAATATAAAATATATACTGACAGTGTGGAACGTGTGGAACAAATGCAAAATATAATTCTAATGTTCCACGTGGAACAATTCCGTTATTACGTAATGGCGGAATCTCGTAAGATATAACAAGCAAAATTTTGGTGAACTATTAAATAAGAATAAATCCTAAATAAGAATAAATCCTAAATAAGAATCATTCCTATCTAGTAAAATTTCCTAACAAAGAAAATTTCTTATATGCAATAGTAACCATATCTACAACATATAGTAATCATATCTACATAATTGTATTAAATATCACACAATTCACACCACACCTAACAACATATAATTATCCACATAATATCATATTTAATACCACATAATATAATACTAATATCTATTACACATAGTAATCAATACTACATGAAATAATACTAAATACTACATGACATATACACAATAATTATATACCTGTACTATCTAACACACATATCCACACATATCCACACATAGACTACAACATAAACACTAAACAAACTAACACATATTACAATTAACACCTATACAACACTCCAAACAAAGCTATACTATACTTATATTATTACCATTATACAATCTAATATACTATCTATCTATATACCATACAATGCTACCATATCTCACTATACATTATTACTATTATGTTACTATCTATATTACCGTTTATATCAGTATTATATTACCACATTACTACTAACCATGTTACCATCTTATTACCACTAATAATATATCATGTTGCCAAGTATATCATATCTATATAATACATACATCATCTCTATGCTACCAATATAAAATACTAATAATACCAATCTATCACGACTATAATTTATATCTGATACATAGCTTATATAGCTTACTAATACCTATATATTCTAATCTACATACTAATATATAATAAATCAATGCTACCAAACTGCTACCATATAAACGGTATCAATAAATTATATCACTCTAACACAATACTAACATCATAAACTAAACTCCATTACCACATCATTACCACCTAAATCATACCAAATCCAAATTCTCTTATCATCAAATACCTATACACCTACACATTAAAATTTCTACAACCTCTATAAACACTATCACAACGCAAATAAACCCTATTGTAGCATACGTCAAAATTAAGCCTAAATTAAAATAACGTATACTAACACCTAAGCACTATAAATATAATTTTAACCTACACAAAACCAAACAACCAATCATATATACTATTCCAAAATATCATATATAAATCTATATAAATTCCTCTAAATCCCTCTAAAATACACTCAATCACCTAACACTCCAACCAAATAACCACATTAAATTGTTACAATTTAGTATCATTTTGCTACACTATTGTAACATTCTGATCATCCTACTATACCTTTACTATACCTCAATTGTTCCATAAACGAACACATTGTTCCATTTCAGAACACATAAATGTTCTATTCCGATACACTTTTACTATCTACTAATTCAACCTACAAAATACCCAATATACCCTCCAATATATCCGACCAAACAACGCAAAAAACCTACTAAAATCAATACTTCTAGCCCTCTGAATAATCTATACCCTCTTAGGGTATACTACAAATTATAAATATAATTTCGGCATGATTCTTGCATTATATAAGGGTGTAAGTCTTCTTTGAAAACTGAATATAGGCAGGGAGTACGGCGAATAAGTAGTGAGCGACGACACTACCAAAGCTGCAAAAGGGTAGCCAGTGGAAGGGTAGAAATACCTGGGCTATGGCTGGGTTAACCAGACAGGGAGAATTTGCGGAACAGGTAACGAGCCAGCAGACGTGGCCAGAACTGCAATTAAATCCTTTTTAAAGCCTTCAACTATCTTTTATTATCTCTATTTAACTTTACTTTTGAAGGTTTTACAAAGGGTTTAAAATTAAAGGAGGTAAATAACAATGCAATTAGCAACATTTGAAGAATACCAACAAGCAAAAAACCAAATCATCTATGGAACTGAATTTAAAGAATATTCCACACTAGAAAACGGCCAAATTAGAAAACAATATGCAACTATCGAAAATGGCACTTTCTACGAAGTAACCGATACTGATACCCACATAACAGAATTTTGGAGTGATAAATACCCTAACAGCAGATACTACAACGATTCAATACCTGAGAATGACGTTTATATTTTTGGTTTTATGCCAGCTAAACAAACCAACCTTAACACGTTTTATATTACATTATCCAATGGCATTACAATTGATATTACTAAAAATCCTGAGCATAACGGCTCAATATGGGCATGGAAAATTAATACTCAAATTTTTAGCAATGACCAATACGCTGAGCAATACCTTAAAAAGACTATAACTGAAAAACTAACCAGAAATAGAATAATATACCATAAGAAAAATGAAGTCCCTAATATATGTGGTATTGAAGGTGTAGCTTGTAGAAACCCAGGAAGATGCAATTCAGCTTTATGCAGCCATTGCCCAATTGCCGAAAAGTTTTTTGCTGACAGAGATAATGTAAAATTGATATACTCGTTTTAAACTTGCTAATAACACATAACACATAACACCATATACTCCTACACTGCCACTATTTAATAAATTGGTGTAGGAGTTAAATATTTACATAACAATATAAAACCAACCAAAACAAGGGTATTAAATCCCTTGTAAAGCATCTATAAGACTAACAGGTGTTTTACAAGAGGTTTAACCATACTATAAATAACATACCAAACTAAAATAAAACTATAACAGGAGGCGTTGACCAATGGCAAGAAAACCTATTCATAAATGTTCAATTTGCAATACTTTAACAGCTAAGAAAAATTTAACTAAAACTGAATATTTTCCTCAAGGTGTATGTGAAAAATGCAAAATTATCCACAGGTTACAAAAAATCACAGATAAAAAATATGTTGTATTGTATAACATGGGAGAAAATAACTTCAATGGAAAATGGTTGTTGGGAATTGCTTATAACATTAACAATATTACAAGCACTTTAGAATTAAGCGGTAAAAAGTATCCAAGAACTGAAGAAGAAAGTAAAATTCTGTTTAATGAATATGTTACACAAGCAGAAAACAATCATATATTTGGATAAAATTTAACAATCTTTTTAAATAGTGCAGGTTATTGTTATTTACATAAAATTATTTAACCTGCATTTTATAAAGGGATTTAACAAAAAACCGAATAACAGAAGGAGGCACACTATGACCATAGAAAAATATTTCTTTTGCAACTCTGAAAACTGCATTAACTATTATGTAGAAATGCCGGATAACATAGGCTGTAAAGCTAAGGATGCAGGAGATATTGAAGGCCAATACGCCAACGAATGCAACGAAAATTTACCATTATGTAAATGTTTTGCTCAAAGAACTATTCAAAATGTAACAACTAAAAAAGCAAAAAGTAACCATTATCCAGAACCAGGAGAATTTTATACTTGCAATTGTCTTGGAGTAGGTTGTATTCAGTGCCAACCAAAAAATTATTTATAACATAATTTATTTTCCGTTAGCCTACTAGAAATGGTAGGTTATGGGAAGATAAATTAACTATAACAGGAGGTTATAAAATGCAAAAAATTAATGATTTTATGCAGGAATTAAACAACTCAGGTAATAAATACCTTATAGACCTAAGTTATAAAAATTGCTTTTCCGTCCCATGTATTGCTCAGTATTCAGAAGAAATCAATTCCCTGCTTGCTGAAAAATACCCACACGAATCTGAATTATGGATCACAATTAAAAACTATACACCATATATAAAAACAAAATATACCAAATTTAAAGAAATGTCCGAATATAACGGAAAATTATTACTTATGGTATTATATGCAAAATTAGAGTTAAACTATTAAGAGGCTAAAACCTCTTATAAAGTCCTTCTAACCTCTCAGCCAACACATAACAAAAGAAGGATTTTATAAGGAGTTTTACAAAATATAACAAGGAGATGGCTATCAATGAAATGTCTATTTAACGGCACAATAGAGATTAATGCAACATGTGGAAGAGAAGCAGAGGAAATATTTAAAGCAACATACCCTGGAATAAAAATAGAAGACTGGGAAGTTATAAGAGAAATAATTTATTCCTCAAATAACTTCCCAACGATAGAAAAAATAAGGATGTATGATGAAGATAATAATACATTTTACCGCTTTCAGGAACCATTTTATGAAATGGGGAATAAATCTTGGGGGATGATTTACGCGACAGAAGAAGAGGCATTAGAAGATGGTGGAATAGTAGTAAATGGTAAAAGTTGCTGCATGAATCATAGGTATGCCTGGCAATATGTGGATGCCTTTGATAATGAAGCTTTGATGATAATAGTAAAAGGTTGGTCTTTGGGTACAGGAGAAGATCAATATGAAGATGTAGTAGATATTGAAGAAATTATAGAAATATGGAACTATGATGATTTCTGTAAAATTGTAAAAGAAATTGAAATTTTACAGAATGAAGATGAAGAAGAATATAATTATATTTCATACCAAGAATAAAACAAAGATATCTTTAATTTGCATATTGCCAAAAATACTATAACAGCTCGCCACTAGCCACCCGGCAATATGTAATCTAAAGGTATTTTAAATTTACATAATAAGGAGATGATTCAATGATAGTATACAAAATTATTCTAATGAAAGTAAAACTAATAAGACATACAAAAAAACTACACCGTAAAACATTCACCTGCACCAAATTTTAAAAAACGTGCTATTGCTGATCTACGTGAAAAAGTAGAATACATACGCGAGAAATACAATATTTGGCGTATGTTCGCAGTAGAAAGGGTATTTTTGGCATATGGTATTGCTGAGACTTGGCCGGAAATACTACAAGAAGATATATAAGTTATTTTTATCCCTGCATCGTATATGCTTTATAAATAAGCTGGTTGATGCAGGGATATAAACACTTTGTAAAATACCTTATAACAGATAGCAAATAACAACAAAAATAATACAATTATAACAAATTAAGGTATTTTACAAATGGTTTATAACAGTAAATAATTGACAAGGAGTTGATATAATGTCAGATAATTTATATTCCCAATATTTATGTAAATGGGATAACAACACTAATGACGATCAACCAATATGTAAAATTCCAGAAAATTGCAGAACTACCATAGAAGAATTAAGCACCTTACCGGAAAATTTATTTAACTACATTTTTAAAGATATGTACATAATGGGATTTGAAGAGGAACAAACCTGCTTAGACCCTTCCAAATGGAATATAATACATAATGCAATAAACCATATTATCCCCGTTGGCATGACAGATTACCATGATAATGGAAATGAAACTTTTTCCTTATCTGGTATATTATGTATGGATAAACCTATAACAGATTCGGAAAATAATATGATCCCATATCCTGAGCGTTATGATCTACTACATTTAGTTTGTGATTATACGGATAATTCCTTTTATTTCCGTTGTCATATAACACATAACTATTTTTACCAGGAAAGTATTAACTATGCAACCTACAACTTTTTTAAAAATAAAATGCGTACTATAGAACAATATCATAAATTTATCTATAATATGCATAAATATGAAGAAAAATTAAATATTCCTAATGACGAATTAGCAGAAATTAACCGTAATACTGCCATTAATACCCAACGTCTAAACATGGATAACTATAATTTTTCTCACGGTTTAACAGCTTTTAATAACGGTGACCCGCTGAGAAATCTTAATAATATCCTGAATAGCATAACAGATAGTAATAATAATTATATGGAAATATGCTGTTCAACTCCCAATAAACCTATTGGCTTAATAGGAATATTTGTAAAAGGTAAAGTAGTGATGGCCAGTTGTACCGATTTATATACAGAAATTGGATACAACAGCGAACGCATATTCGATAACATTGACTATTTTACACCAGCTTTTTCTTATAGTCAACTATGGAAAAGGCACTCAGGAAGGGGAGGAGATAACTGCAATAATGAAATAATCCTAATCCCTGAAAAAATAACCGGGATATGGGTTAAAGAATATGCTTCTATTGAAGCTAAAGAAGATGCTCAGAAAATAGCAAATCAATTAAATGTTAACTTGTCAGTTGTGAGTGCTTGGAGACTAGAGTAGTATAATTATTAAGTCTACCTTAACGGGTAGGCTTATTTTTTTTGTCCATTTTTAACTCCCTAAATATATCCAATTCCTCTATAACAGCAGCCCATAAACCAACCTACCATAAATTCCCACAAAAATAATTCTTTACATTCCACATCATAAATGTTATAATAAAATTTACCGACATTATTATATATACAATCTATTAATTATCTATAAATTAATCAACAATCAACCAACAAATTAAATAAGAAAGGAGAGCAGGAGAAAATAGATATAATTATTATGCTAAATGTCAATATGTTTTTATGGAATTGTATAAATAATATGTAGGAAATGAAAAATAATAATCTAATTAATCAATTAAACTAAAAGGAGGAACTATTATTAATACTGATACCAAAAATAACTTTGACACTGATATATTTAATGATATATTCAGTGATACCAAAAATGATAATATTGATACTGGTAACAATACCATTAATAAGACAACCGAAAAAGAATCAGAAAATAATTATATATTAGAACTGCATAGACTTGTTAAATCCAATCTAACAGTAGGCCAAATAATAAAAAACTATAAAGAATTATGCAGGATATTAAACCAAGAGGTAAAATTAGGAGATAGCAAAAAATCACAAGAAAGAGAATTCAAACAGTGTTTTAATTGGGAACGTGTAGGTCACAAGTATATTATAATTGAAATATAATATTAATTTTACTTACACTGATATAAAAATAATATTTAATAGAGAACATATCATAGAGGCACTGGAACAAGCTGAATTAAACATGCATAAAATAATGTTAAATGATAAAGTAATAAACTCAATCAATGACCAAGCTGAGAGTATCAAAGAGAAATCAGAAAAGAATTATAATGAGCAAGTTGATGAGTATATGAATAGGATTTTAGGATTACCTTCTCAAATGTCATTAAGTAAATTTTTTAGATTAAATGATGTTTATATTTATGCTCAGAATGAATTAGCAGAATTATTATTGAGATTAAAATATTAAAATAAAATTTCAATACTTATAAGTTATATATAGACGATTCCTTCTACTATATATTATATAACTTATAAGTATTATTTTTTTATATTGCTACTATTTATGGTTTATAAGTGACAACTTTTATTTTACTATTGCTATCTAGATGTATGGTATCAAATTTTTATTTTTGCTACTTAGTATTACTATCACTGCTACCACTAAAATTTATATCACCTCACTAACTTATAATCTAATCGACAACCTTTGAATTTTTTACTTGCTACCGCAGTAAAAATGTCAATATCAATATTATTATATTTTCTATTACCAGTATGTTACCTATAATACTACTTATCATATCACATAAATAATAGTAACAATAAAATATCATGTTACCATTAATATTAACATCATATTACTAAATTGCTACCAAACTATTACCACTAACCGCTACCATTAAACACTAAAATATTAGCATCATCTTGGTATCATCCAAATATCACCAATTCATCTATTCCTCAATTTTACCCTTCACAATTCCCTTATTCCCTTCATTCCTTTTCAATTATCCCAAGGTACAAACATACACTGAATATTTTATACAGCCATTCCTGTCCATTCTGACGACACATAAAAAACCCTTATAGAATCATAGGTACAAGGATCACCTATACCATTTCCTACCATTATTCAGTATAAATATACATATACACTCTATTATTCATGTATAAATGTATAATTCACCTCATTTTTACCCTACATTGACCCTATAATTATTATATTCACATTCTGTCTCAGTGTTATTTAGTATCATGTTACCATTATACTTTTCAATTTAACATCAAGTTTATATGGCAATTACCGGAAATATTCATATAATTTAGTTATGAAATTATGTAGGAAATGAGTTGGTTAGTAATAGGTAATAAATGTATATCGTAATATTGCTATAATACGATATATAGTAAACGATTGTTAACTATTATGTACCTGTCCTCCGGTTATTATTTACTATAAAATAGCAAAAAATAATTGACGAAAAGTAAAAATAATTATGTACATTTATATCATACTTATATATAATAGTAGTTATATTATATCAAATTTGAGGGAGGCTATTCAATGGAATTATGGAAATTAACTTACATTCAATTTTGTAACCATTATTTAGAAAACAATAAATATAAAAAAGCATATAAAGCAAGTCCCGAAAAATGGGAAAGTAAGAAAAGGGATTTGTTACTTGACTGGAATAATATACTTTTAGAACGTGCAGAAATTGGAAGTATACCTGAAAAGGTTATAAGGTCTTATGTTAATTTGTTTGGAGAAAAGGACACTAGAAGGATTTTTAGGGGAACAAAGGAAAAGGGTTTGTATGACTGGGAGCAAACCCAAATTAAAAAAATATACAGAGATTCGGAATTAACAAATATTAAACAAATAGTTTATTAACCTGCTATTATGCAGGTTATTTTTTGTCTTTCTTTCCTTCTCTCAATCCTTCCAGACCTCACACAATGCCCATTTACACACCTAAAATTAAAATTCCCTATCAATATACTTTCCTTCAATACAGTCTCTTAAAAAACCTCCTACAGCAATAATTAGATAAAAAATCATCAAAATTATAAAATAATTGGATATAATAATTATTTATTTTGCTAGATAATTGGTAGTATATGGAATATAATTAAGGCTGGGAAGGTGTTTTGTAGGGTATTAATGGGATATAATGAACATATGTAAAATAATATTGATGTAACGTATTGATTAAGAATGTAAAAATAATAATTTTATAAATAGTATTGACATACTTGTGGAATCTGATATAATAGGCACTAGCACAATAAGAAATACATAATATTTATACTTTTTCCTTGAATCTTTGAAAATTGAATATAAATTTAGGAGGTTTTACACATGGCATTAGCAACAAGATTTGGTAATAATAGTAATAATTTTAGGCAAAATACTCCACTAGATAATAATCAACTTTTTAACATTGCGCCTTCAATTTTTGCAGTTGAACCTCATGAATCTAGATCAGCACGTTACACCTATATTCCTACTATTACAGTTCTTGATGGATTAAGAAAAGAAGGATTTCAGCCGTTTATGGTTGCACAATCTAAGTCAAGGATTGAAGGAAAGTCAGAATTTACCAAACATATGTTGCGGTTACGTCATGCTTCAGATATTACCAATAGTGAAGCTAACGAGATTGTTCTTATTAACAGTCATGACGGAACTTCAAGTTACCAAATGATGGCAGGAGTATTTCGCTTTGTTTGTCAGAATGGTATGGTAACAGGTGACGTGATTGAAGATATCAGAGTAAGACACAAAGGTAATATAGTGGATAACGTGATTGATGCAGCATATACAGTTGTAAATGATTTTGATTTAGTAAAAAATTCCATTGCAGGTATGAAATCTACCATATTATTACCGGAAGAAAAGGAAATATTCGGAGAAGCGGCATTATCCTTAAAATACGATGAATCTCCAATATCTGTTAATCAAATATTAAATACTAGAAGGTACGAGGATAAAAATAGCGATGTTTGGAGTAGTTTTAACACGATTCAAGAAAATATGATTAGAGGTGGGCAAAGAGGGAGAAACGCAAACGGAAAACGAACAACAACCAGACCCGTTCAAAGTATTGACAATAATGTAAAATTAAATAAGGCTCTTTGGATACTTGCCGATAAAATGCAACAACTTAAAAATGGAATAGCAGTATAAATTAAACTTAAACCCTGTTAAGGTAAACTAGAAATAGTTAAAACCTAACAGGGTTTTTATTTGTCTATCTTATCTTATTTTATCTATAATGCCTAAAATCATTAATATCGGCACAATACATCATATGTAATAACTTTTATGTGTCCTAGTACCTAATTTATTAAAATAGCTTGTATTGGTTTGCTTATGGATTAATTTATAAATAGAAAATATAAAATAATGCTTGCTTTTATGTGTAGAATCGTTATAATTAATATTGTAAATTAAATATAATTTGTTGGAGGCCGATACAATGAAAATTCAATTACACGGTTACGATTTAGAAAATCTTTTTGCACCTGAGATTATTAGAATTATGGATACTGTCAAGGAAGAATTAGTTAAAAAAGCATTTCAAGGAGATATGCCACAAGAAATTCATATTTATAAGAAAACACAAGAAATGAAAGCTGCATTAGAAAAACATCCTGAGACACATTTATTATTTCATGACATTTAACCCTCTAACTGAGGGTATTTTTTTTATTTAATTTTAAAGATAGCAAATATAAAAATCTTCTTGCTTTTACTAAGAAAATGATTATAATTATATGTAGACAGTCAAATACATAGTTTTAAGGAGGTATATTATGGAATCTAATTTGAATAAGATTTTTGGAGTAGGCACTTATAGCCAGAATGGATATAATTTTACAGTTTTTACGGTATGGAATAAATACCAACAATTCAACGAACAAAAACTGGAAATTGAATTCCAGGGTGGTGGAACTGCTGATTTAGATTTGAAAAACTATTGGTATGGTGTTAAGTATATTGTTAAATCCAGTAATCCAGAAGATTTTATTTTTACTGGCAACTTGGCCAAAAAATTAAATCTAAGATATGATATTCAGCCGATTGAATTAGTTGAGAAACTGGAAAAACTAGGTTATCAGCGCATAGCTTATCATAATGGGTTAAATGGATTTCAACCGATTAATAAATGGCCAGAAGGAGAAACATTTACCACATTTACCAGTGACAACCAACTATATAAAAGGGTTGTTGCTAAAAATGAAAGAGATGCAGTTAAAAAGTTTTTGAAGTTATGCAGTAAAGAAATAGAAAATGGATACAATACGGTAAAATGGGGTGAATGGCTCAAAGAGCAAAAAGTATACAAAGTATCAGATCAGGAGTTGCCGATTTATATAGATTTAACTAAAATTCCAGCCTAACAAGCTGGTTTTTCATTTCACAACCAAACAGCGATTTTATACAGAAAATGGTAAAATTGAGGTGCTATAAACCATTATAATTCAAGGGTTTTATTTTTTTGTTTTTTTGGTAAGAAGGTAAAAATAATAGTTGTATATGTGATCAAACTGTGGTATACTGTTTTCAAGGCAAAAACTATAAAAATTAGGAGGTTATATAATGGGATCTAAAAAGAAATGGTATGTTGCAGCTAGTATAAATAATTTTAATAGATACACATATCTCAGTTCTGAAAAATCAGCTATACAATTATGCAAAAACTTACAAAAAATATTTCCAAAAAGAATAATGTTTTGGGTAGACTTTAATTGGGAATCAAGTATAAAGAAAAACCCTGGTAATATATTACATGGTAAAGATTATATAGAAACAGATAGAATAGTGAAAGATGTGGGAGAATATGTTAAAAATTTCATGGTATCTAGTTTATATTAATAACCCTTTAAGGGTTTATTTTTTTGCTCATATTGGCCGGATAAATAGATTAAAGATAATAAAAATAATAGTTGTAATATAATCTACTCTGTGCTAATATAGATAGTAATATAATATTAACTTTTAGGAGGTTGAAACAATGAGAGACTTAGATAAACTGATTGATTATTACAATAGAAGAGTGGAAATGTATACTAAGCAAGCAACAAAGAAAGAAAAAGAAGTTGACAAGGCTTATAATGATGGTATTGCAGAAGGTTTTATGTTAGCTGTTAAAGAATTAGAAAAAGTTAACAAATTAATTGACGAAAAATTAAAAGCCTTATTATAAGCACCTGAGAAGGTGCTTATATTTTACCTTATAACAGCTATAACAGCACCACCACATAAGACACAAATTAAAAATAATTGTAGACAAAATAAAATTAATTTGCTATACTGTATTTAGTATATAGATAGTTAAATTTATAACAGACTCAGCCAGTCAGAAAGGAGTTGATCAAGTGTCTAATATTAATTTAGCTAAATTGTTTGTAAATGGTAAATTATCCGACAAGGAGATTAAGAAAAGGATGCAGTTGGCAATTAAAATACATAATATTAAAAATTAACTTTGTGGAGGTCTTTCAATGGGAATTAAAAGGGATAAAATGGTAAAATATTTGCTTAAAGAAACCAGATACACATTAGAAGAACTAAATAAACTGCCATATGAAACAATATTAAAATGGTATTTAGAAGAAAAAGAAGTTAATAAACAAGTTTAACCGCTAACCATGCGGTTATTTTTTTGCTTAATTTACCTCATATCTAAAATTAACCTTCTCAGAATCGGCCATAACACAGTTAAAAATTAAATTAGGTGTTATTATACCTGCATATTCTGTATGGGACTGTCAGAGGGTTTAGAATTGAATTTAGATAATTGCAGGGAAAATGTAAACTGATTATGGTCACTGGGAGTATAAAAAGTAATAAAAGTTATTGTCTCAGTAAAAAATTTAATTAAGAAAGTAAAAATAATTATTAAAAATGTATTGACATAGCTTTTTACCTGTGTTAATATTAGTTAACTTCAAAAACAGAAACAAACAGCAACAGCCGAAGCAATTAATTATACTTCCTCTGGAGTATAAACTTTATTCATACTAATATATATAATTCGTTGCTAGTGGTATTTATGAACCACGATAAGACAGTCATAAAAAGGTATACTTAACCTTACCAAACAGTAACGCAAACAAAAGACCATTGCAGAACATATTAAATAATATGGCGATGGCATGGAATAAAGCGGAACATAACTAAACTAGCGGTAACTGTATACGTTAACAGGGCGCAACGTCACACAAGGAACACAAATTAAAGGAGGTATTTTATAGAATAGATATATAATAATACATATAAGTGTGATTAATACTTAAAAATTAATCTAGTGCAGGAAATACATAAAGCAATATTTCCAAAGGTACACCATAACCTATAATATGGGAATAAATATAATTATTTTACTTTTCCTTTCCTGGTTAAATCTGAAGTTATCCAGAGGTACACCAAGGATAAGACAAAGGAAGGAAAGGTTAATAAATATATTTTTAGTTGTAGAAGGTTAATAACAGTATAACCGATTTAAAAGTTTAACAGAGTCAAACCAGACACAAAAAACCTGCTAACAATTAACCTTTATAGAATCATTAGCGAAATTGTATAGGAAGAATTTGCCAAACACTCGCGGGAGGTATTACAGATTCTTATACTATATATTGCTAAACATAACTATAATAAACTATTGTTAGTAGGTTATGACAGAATATAAAAATAAAATATTATCTAAATTGTGCTTAACATAAGAATTGAAATCAAGTAGAATTTAGATAATACATAACAATAATAACAGGAGGTTTTTCTTAATGAAAAATAATATTGCAAAAGGCTCATGGCAACAACAAATTTGGAAGGAACTCCTTTCCGGTGAATGTGTAACAAATCCACTATCTTACATCAGAGGTAACGCTGCCAGATTCATGGGGAAATATCAATCTTCTTTTTACTCCCTACTTGGTAGGGCTGAAAGAGCAGGATATAATATTTCAGTGCAAAGAGGGCCGAGAGGCGGTTACTGGAAAGCAACATATCAGCTAATTTCATGTCATATTCAAAAGTAATATAAATTAAATATGTATTTTGTTGGTATATTGTTGTATAATAGAATAGTCTATAACAACATAACAGCAGTATACCAACAAGATTCCTCAGTATTATTTTAGTTGTATTTACTTATGTTAATATATGGAATATATAATATAAGCAGGTAGAATTAAAATAATAAGATAACAGGAGGTAATACAATGCCGAAATTAACAGTAAATGAAATATCTAAAATAGAAAATCTATATGTAGATCCTATCGTTGCATCTCCTAAAATTTGCTCATATTGCAGAAAGGAAATAACTGGTTACGTTTTTCATACTCCAGGAACCAGAAATCCTTTGTGTGCGGATTGTTTTTCCGAAAGTTGGGAAAATGATTCAGAAGACTTTGAAGTTATACCTACTGACTATGAATTATTTGTAAAAAAATACAACGAGGAGGAAAATAAAGCACGCAAAAAGTTAGTTGATCAGATTCTAGCACAGGATAACAGTTTTATGTATGTAGAGGAAAATATGGGAAATTTTCAGAAAGGGTGGACATTAGCTTTAAGAAATCAATCAATCCCATTTTGGTATAAAGATGTATTTACTATTAATGTTATTGATTGATTAGAAATTTAATTTCTGGCTTATCCCATCTAGATTTTACATTAGTTGGGATATACGAGGAATTGAATATAACTATAACAGGAGGTTTTACACATATGACAGGAAATAACAGCAATAACAAATTCAACTTTTTAACTTCAGAAATCACTTTTCCTGAGATGTTGGAAGAATGCCAGAAAGTACACGCAGTAGGAATTAGTTCCCAAGACTCAGAAAAATTGATTCACTGGAATATACAATCAGAACAAAATTGGAAAGATTTAAGAAAAATAACAAAAGGTGAAATAAGATTGTTATTCATCTATTCAGACAGTAAAATTTTGTCAGATTCAATATTTTAAATCTTAGTTTTACGGTTTACGGAGGTATACCCGTTAAAAACCTCCTACCAGAAAATTAAAATAATCTATAACAGGAGGTAATACTTAATATGAGAACAAAAAGAATGGTTATTTCTTCAGAATTTACTTCAGATTTTGGCGAAGCAAAAATGATGTATAGACCAATTGTAGACGGTAAAGACTTATGCCATCTATTTGACAATGAGAACAAAGCTATAATATTTGGAATAGCTTACCAGCAATTGAAAGACAAAAACAAAGCAACTTATGCAACCGATTTTATTATGAAAATGTTAGAAGAAGAATAACAGCAAATAGACCCGAAAGGGTTTATTTTTTGTTTGAATTAACTATAACAGAACTAAAAAATAATTATTGACAAGTAAAATTATTTTGTTTATACTTAGTATATTAAATTTTTTAATAATAGGAGGTTTTTTATTAATGGCTAGATCATCAAAGCAAGAACATTATACTAATATGATAACTAGAAAGTTAAATAGAGAATTGGAAATACTTAAAAATGCAGTTGCACAAGTTGAAGGAATTTTAAATGCTGATTTATTAGAAATAGAATACAAAGCAATAAAAACACTTGAAGCAATTCAAAAAATACAATTTGATTCTGAAATACTCAGAGATATAATTAAAATGAAAAATCCTTAAAATTTAAAATAACAGCACCTTAATAAAACCCTTGATTATCAAGGGTTTTATTTTTCCAATATTATGATCAATGGAAAATTTCATTCAAAGTTTATAAAGTAAATTTTAAAATTAATGTTGACAGTATAAACTATTTTTGATATACTAACTACATGAGATAGTTAATATAATTTCTGAGGAGGTTTTACATA
>Ga0209728_1000995_pt1 | contig 19097 bp, 30 predicted proteins | sample RifGroD1_FD_183997 | JGI IMG/M metagenome (GOLD analysis project Ga0209728, IMG submission 183997) | Groundwater microbial communities from Rifle, Colorado, USA - Groundwater D1 (SPAdes) (version 2) | ecosystem: Environmental > Aquatic > Deep subsurface > Groundwater | place: Rifle, Colorado... | reverse complement strand
AAGATATTCATAGAAAGCATTTTCATCCAGTATTTCTATAATTGGTATTTCTTTATTAATAATTTTAATCCATATGTCATTTGAAACATCATATTCAAGGAAGTTTTCAATGTCATTACCATCATTACCATCATTATCATTATTATCATTATTGTTGCTTTCAGATTCGCCAATATTATTTTTTAATGATTGATTATACATATAATCTGCATAATCATTGCATGGGAAATTACAAGAACTGTTCTTTGCCCTATCGCACATTTTGCACATTTTATGTATTTCCTTATAATCTTCCTTCATCTATTTCTCCTTTTTTATTTTACAACAACTTTTTCGCAACATCTGTCCAATTCCATAATCTTTCATAATCATTAGTTTGTGACCACGGATAGTCCTTACCAAACACATATTTATTTATAGCATTACTTGAAATCAAATTCTCAATATGATCATCAATAAAAATTGAATCAGGATAATTCATTTGAATTATTTCTTTATTCATCTTTATTCCATTATTATACAATAAAGCATAATCCTTAATAAATGGTAATGTTTCTTGCAGATATAGTGCTTTCCTAGATAAATTTATTGGAGTGCCAATTGATACGATTATTATCTGATATCTTTCATTCAATTCTCTTAATACTTCATATGTATTGTCATTCATTAATTCAAGACAATCAAAAAATAGTGGATTTTCAAATATATCTAATACATCTGAATCGGATTTAAGGATAGGGCATTGATTACTAAAATTCCATGTGTCAACCAGCTCCCAATTAGCAGGAGTAAAATCTTTATGATGTTCGTATATGAAATTATAAGATTCGCAGAAACTTTTAGTTGAATTTGTGAGTGTATTATCCATATCTAAATATAGTTTTATTTTAGACATTAACATCATCCTCCTTTTTACTTAAATAATGTGGCATATCGTCCCAATTTAATTCACCTAATTCTTGATGATGCATAATAGCAAAAGCATTCCATGAAATAGCAGACAAATGATCTTCTGTTTCATCCCCTTTCATCCAAGCTATTACATGTCTAAACATTGAAGCTGTATATCTGGAAAATGGCATTCCTTTTTCATAATTCCTATCTCCATATTTATTGGCACCTAATTCATACCACTTAGCTATTCTTGTAAGTGCAAATGGAGTAATTAAATCTGGTCTGCCTTTTCCAGTTGCAGGTTCTCTCTGTGCTGTGTTTTCACCAAATGTAATTCTATCTCCCCCGTCTTGCATTTTTCCTTCTAAGGGATTATTATTTATCATAATATTATTTCTCTCCTTACTTTTTAATATATTTTATAAATCTATAATTAATATCTTTATAAGTTTGTTTATCTCCAGTAGATACTATTTCCCACAATTCATATTCGTCTAAATCAATAAAATATTTATCTATATCAACACATTCTTTTTCTATCTTAGTCACATATACTTCATTACAAAAATCTAAAAGTTGAAAATATATTGATTCTCCACCTATAACAAAAACATCATCTGATTCATATTTTTGTAACTCAATAAATAGTTCCTCTAAAGACCTACAAATATTTACATTCTTATTGTTAAAATTATCATTCTTACTCAATACGATGTTAACTCTGTCCTTTAGAGGCTCTTTGTTTGGCAATGATTCAAATGTCTCTCTTCCCATAATAACAACTTTACCAAATGTCATTTGTTTAAACAATTGCATATCCTCTGGAATCCAAAACAATAAATTTCCTTTATTCCCAATTCCCCAATTTGAGTCAACTGCAACAATAATTTTCATAAATACTCCTTTATATAACTATATAGCAACAGGAATATTTTTGATTTGCGGATTACTTTGATAACCCTCTAATACAAAATCTTCAACATTAAAATCATAAAAGTTTTTTATATCTTGGTTAATTATTAATTTAGGTGATGGATATTGAGGTCGTTGAATTAATTCTTCAATCAATGGAATGTGTCTATCATAGATATGGGCATCAGCAATTACATGTACGAATTCTCCAACGACTAAATTACTTACCTGTGCAAACATATGTACAAGAATTGCATATTGACATACATTCCAATTGTTTGCTACTAAAATATCTTGTGAACGTTGATTTAATATGGCATTGAGTTTATTACCAATAACATTGAAAGTCATACCATAAGCACAAGGATATAAACCCATTTCATGTAAATCGTTATGATTATATAAATTGGTAATAATCCTTCTACTATATGGATTATTTTTTAAGTCATATAGCGTTCTATCAACTTGATCAAATTCACCTTCTTTGTATTTATGTTTAACCCCTAATTGATATCCATATGCCTTACCTATCGTTCCGTTTTTATCTGTCCAATTATCCCAAATGTTACTATTTAAATCCTTAACATCATTAGATTTTTTTTGCCAAATCCATAATAATTCATCAATTGAAGCTTTTAAATTTGTTGGTCTTAGTGTAAGAATTGGGAACTCTTCTGCAAGATTATATCTATTGATGACCGCAAACTTTTTAATAGTATGAGCAGAACTACCATCTTCCCATTTAGGTCTTACCTGTTCATTTTCAGAAGAAAAACCATTTTTAAGTATATCTTTACACATTGTAATAAAAACTATATCTGCCTTACTCACAAAATCTTCCTCTCTTAATTATAATTTTACTTTGTCATACAAATATTTTTTCCAATAGATACATATTGGTTCTTTTAGACATTGCTCACATGATTTTTGGTAAAACAAAATAGGGTTTTGGCAACTTTTAAAATTCTTCATAGGAATTAGACCTTTATCAATAATTTGTTTTTCTAATTCAGATAAGTCGTTAATACCATCCTCTTGAGTTTCATTGTTTTCATCATTTGCTAATTCTGCTTCATGATCTTCTAAATTTTTTAGGATATTACCATTGATGTCCTTTAATTCAGAATCGTCTAAAGCAAATTTAATACTATAATATTCGTTCTGATTCTTGTGACTGCGTTTTGTAATTACTGCAACAGTATTGCGATACTCATCAATAATTCCTTTGTATATGATGGTTTCTCCTACTTCAAAAGCATACTTAAATTTAGTCGGTTCACTAGTTTCTTTATATTTGTCTACTTTCTTAGATTTACTTGATGTTTGACTTAATAAACTTTTACTTCCCTTTGCCAATTTTTTCACCACCTCTACAATTTATTTTATATGTACTCCAATTAATAATATTATATATTACTTTATACACAAAGTCAATTTAATAATCAATACTGAACAAACCCTATTTCCCTATCATCTTCCCACGAATCTCCATCAGGCAATAAAATATCTGCCACCAGTTCTCCTTCTCTAAACATTTGTAACACATGGCTACATTCTTCGGCCTTACTTTGCTCACATTCACTAAAATAAATATTTATACTTCCATCATTAATTTTAAGTAAATAACCATTCCAATATTTTGCTGATTCTAATGCACAGTCATTTACAATTAGATCAAAAAGTTTTATTCCAAGTAAACCATCTTCCGTATGTACTGATTCAATAGATATTTGTTTGTTCAATGTTTTTAAATTAAACCACTCTAAATCAAATTCTTTCATAATTATTCCTCCTCTAATTTTGCCTATCTAAACCTTCATAAATCAATCCTTAATAAATTCCCACCATAACAAAATTACAACTGAACCTACACACCATTCTGCCTCTCACAAACCATTTCTACTTCATCACATCAGGTTCGTTTAATAACTCATATGCGACCTTGATAATTTGTTTAAGAATAATATCGCACTCATTAAAATCTTTTCCTTCAAAATCTGCAATTAGAAAATTCATCATGCGATTATAATGTTTTGCTTCAAGTTCCTTATTTGTTAAAATTTCCTTATATAATATATTTACATTATTTCTCATATTAATAATTCTCCTTTAAATTTATTTATTTTGTTTTTGTTGCAATTAATGAAATAACAATAATATTCATTACCTCTTATTTCACTTTATTAATTTATGTAATAATATTAACTCTTCCTTACAAACAGTGGTCTAGTTTCAAATCTTCTGGTGCTAGTGGGGTCATAACAGCTACAATTATTACACTCGCATCGAAAACATAATGCAGTATTACAACTAAAATAATTTTCTAATTTCTTTTTTAATTGATCCCAATTAACGCAATCTGTACAGGTAACACGTTCGTCTTTATCCATGATAACCAACTCCTTAATATTACCTATGATTTATTTAATAACTTTTAATTCCAATGATACATGCTGTTCTCTTCCCAGAACATGATATTTATTGATATCAACTACTTTATAATTTTTATTGCTCCCTTTGATATTGATTTGATCATTGTTTTTATAGTCTGGATTGTTAGAGGTGTATGAGGTTACTACTTCATCTTTTTTGTTGTATAATAGAATATCTATGGTGTTTCCTCCTTTATTATAAATCATCGCCGTCCTCATCATCTTGACCTATGCTTAGTTCTCCCTTTAAATATCTGACTTCATCTTTTAGATCATCGATTTCATGAATTAAATCTTCTCTTATTCCTCCGTAGTTCAACTCATAATCAAGTTCCTCAAATAATTCTTTTACTTCATGTTCTTGTAAGTCTTTTTTAAGTTTTAGGTTAAATGACACATCAATTTGTTCAGTTCTTATTGACATTATTTATTCTCCTTTCTTTCACTTTCAATTCTTTTAATAGCATCTAAAGTTTCTAATAAAGATTTCTTGTACCCTTTTGACCACGCATAAGTACTTTCATTGTAGTAATCTTTATTAATAGAATTTATTTCTTTAATTAACCATTCTTTTAATTCTTTCATTGTGAACTATTCCCCTTTCTTCTTTATGTCACCTCCCTTCTGTCAATTTTATTTTATGATTATTTAGTTAAAATGGTGAATATTATAATTCATCTCGAATGAAGACAATATAATCTGAAATTTTACATTGATAACACAAATCAACATATATTTCTTGAACTTTATCGCATTCAATTATTTCTTGACATTCATTGCATTCTACGATACCAGAGCACTCATAATCAATAGTTATGTTTTTATTTGGACAATAATAATTGCAGAATTGCTCTTTTAATTCTAATAGTTTATCTTCCATATTTACTCCTTAATAAATTCAATAATATCCATCATAGTATAGGTTCTAGGAGCATCTTTTTCTACATCAAATACTTCCATTAGCCATTGATTTTCTTTGTGAAAGTCTGTATACCCATAATAAATACTTTGGGGTATAATATTTCTGATACTTATTTCACTTTTCCAATTTTTATATTTTATTTTAATTGATTTACTAGAAATATAATGAGGGCATGAATCTTTATGATTTAATAAACATCCTTCTCCAAAAGGTTCTTTCCAATCAGGTGAATAACAAACCCCACTGTCAAAATGGACGCATGGTTTCATTTTTGAATCAACTCCTTTTAATATATTAAAGTATGCTCTTTATATTAATTATTTATAATAATATTTTCATATAATATTGCGATATTTTCTCTTAAATTTCTTAATCTATCAATTATTTTGGTATAATCATTTAAGAAAAACCTATAATTTTCAATTGCATTATCTTCATTAACAAAATCAGGATTTTGGACACAACCACCTAATTTTGAAACAAGATATTCAATGCTTTTTATTTCTTTCCATAATTCTTCAGACTTTTGTGGATTTAATGTTTTCATTAACTTCTTTCCTTTCTAATTTTATTTACTTGCTTTCATAACATCATCAAAATTAACAAAACAAGTACAATCATTAAAATTAGGATTATCATCTAATCTAATTGCTAATGGTCTTTTTGAATCACAAATATCAATATCAAATATTGTACCAAAATATCCTTCAAAAATACCATTGGTTACTTCTACAAAATCTCCTACTGATGGCATATTTTCATAACATGTAATGATTTCATTTAGCGAATCTCTAATAAATTTTGCTTGTTGTAAGTCAAAACTAAGACAATTATCTCCATCTACTTCGTTTACCATAATAAAATCATTATCTTTAAGGGAATTGTAAGTCCATTTGTCAGTATAGTTTGGCTCGATGGAAATATTATCGAGAGAATATTTATTTTTTAGCATTAGTTTATTCCTTCTTTCTTTTAATATAATTTATCGCTTAATTCTTCTAAAAGTTTATATATTGTTTTAATTTCTGTAAGATTAGTATATTCTTCAAGCATATCTTTGATTGTATTTACTTCATTTTCTACAATTTCAATAATATTTAAAGCATCTTTTAAATTAACTTTTCCATCTTCATTTGAATTATATTCTAATTGTTTTCTATATTCTCTTTTCATTTGGATTCATTCCCTTCGTCATTAGTATCATTTATAACATTAATGCTATTGGTAATACCATTATTACCTAATATCTCATGGATATCCTGTGCAATATCTTTTGCATCTTTTTCAGAATTTGCTTCTATGTATACTTGGAGTATGAAGTACATGGTTAATTATCTCCTTTCTAATCAATTAAAACATATTTTTTATTGGGTGCTATCATATTGGGTAGTATATGGAAGTATTAATGAGTAAATTGAAGTATGATAGAGGTAAAATATGATATTTTGACTAATTTTGAGGTAGGAAAGGCAATTACGCCCTTCCTTTATTTGTACTCCCAAAACCACCTTCTCCACGTAATGTATCTTGTAATTTATCTACGATATTAAGATTAAATTTTTCTACTTTTTGAAATACCATCTGAGCAATCCTATCTCCTTTTTTAATTATAAATGGCTCATTACTCATATTAATAAGAATTACTCCTATATCGCCACGGAAGTCCTCGTCCACCGTCCCAGGGCTATTGACAATGGATATACCACTATTTAACGCTGACCCACTTCTAGGTCTAATTTGTGCTTCAATGTCAGGTGGTAATTCAATATGTAATCCAGTTTTAATAAGTACTCTATCTAAAGTATTAAGGATAAAACCTTCTTCTTGAAAATCAAGAGTTTCTTTAAGATTAGTTGGCAAAGAATATTTCCACGCTCTTAAATCCATTCCTGAAGCACATTCTGATTCATATTTTGGTAGAATCATCTCTTCGCTATCTACTGTACAATTAATATTCATTTATATTACCTCCACTTTATTTGTTATTTATTTATTTATTTTCATCTTATCTAATCGGGCAACTCCCTGAACTACACTCATCATTACCAATATCTAATTCTGCTTCTACTTTTTCATACTTGTTAATTAATGATGCAATGAATGGACTCATCAAAGACATTCTTTTTTCATATTCCTCTTTGTTAATTTCTTCATATGGCATAAGTTGATAAAAATTATCATCCAAAGACAAAAATGAAACAGCTATGACATCATCCCAATTGTCCCATACCCAATCTTCTACTTTATCCCATTCGTCATTACGAACATGAACAGTAATACTTACATTGTGATCACAATAGTGTTTCATAAATTTCTTATATATTTCTAATTGCTCAATTGCAGATACATCATATTTTGTTTTACCTTCTGGAGATTTTACAGGAAATTCAACAACTACTGTGTCACATTTCTCCCATGTCTGACCAACTTCTGGTAACACAGGATATTCTAATTCCTTTAATACATCTACTAGGGGATCATGAGCATTGATTCTTACCCTTCTGATGTAATAAGGACTATGGCTAAAATGAATACCACTAGAAACAGTTGGTAATTGTGAGATAGTACCACTAGGTTTGACCGTAGTATATAATTTTGGTCTATTTTTACCTAGTTTGTCTGCTAATTCATTTGCTGAATTATGAGCTATTTCTCTTAGTTTTTTGAGTAATTTAATTTCATCTTCTACATTCATAGAAGTAGCATTGATCATGTCTTGCCATCCGGTTAAACTACAACCAAGTAACATGTCTTCTTTATTGACAATATCCCATTTGTAGAGTTCAAAATCAATACATGCCATTCTATATCCTGCTCTTGCAGATAATCTTTGGGCTTCATATATTCCTTCAAAATTTAAATGACCATTTTCGACGAAACCCATACCATTTACTTCAGTAAGATTGCACATTCCTCTATTTCTAAGAATAATCTCCATACAATTATGTGCGACTACATTTTCTACAATTCCCCAATTAGTTGATGGTTCTGAAAAATCATAAACCTTTTGTTTTCCTAAAACTTTAATAGACATTACTGTTGGATTTTTGCCATAATATGCCGATAACTCTCTATTTAAAGAATCTTTTGCTTTACATTCTTTGCCATTATCCAACATTAATATATGATCTGGGGTACATTTTATAATTATATTATTACATAGTAGTATCTCGACAATATCTTTTTCACCACTACACCAAACTTTACCATTTGATACATCGCCATTCAAATTAACAATCTTTACTTCTTTTCCATCTAATTCTTCGAAGGTTTTATATCCTTCTGCAGTTAATAGATTCATGTCTCCACTAAAGCAAGGGTTGCCTCCTTCAGCATCTTCTCTTCTTTTTTTAGACGCTTCAAGATTTTGAAATGCTGGTTCGCCACTTGAACGCATTTCTTGAATATGTTTATGCCATTGTTCTTTTGATGGTTTTTTATCATATTGAATTGAATTATTAGACATTCTTCTATGAGAAATTTCCTCATTTAAAGTCCAAATTCCATCTATTTGTTCATATAATTGAGATTTGCTTTTATAAACTTCATCATCATCAAAATCAAAGAGAATTACTTCGCTGCTTCGACGCACTCCTCCAGATACTACGCTTACACCAATAATGTTTGCAATATCAAGACAATCAATTGTTTTTAATTTCTTTTTAGTTGTATTGTCTTTCTTCAGAACATTGTGTATTTTGCTTATCATTTCCATAAATGATTTATAACCACTAGCATAACCACCAAAAGTTTTTAATTTTTCACCTGCCAAACGGATACTATCATAATTCATAATAATTATTTTATTTTTTGAGTATTCATTTAAATAAAATAACTTTAAGAAATATTCTAAAGCTTGACACCAACTTTCTTTCGAATCCCCAACTAATATTTCAACCATATTATCTTTAAACATTAGTGAAGTATATTCTTTACGATCTTTCTTTGGTACAGGAGTATACGCTTTATGTATTACCTCAATATCTCCTCTAACAGCAGGAAGTTTTATTACATCTTCTTTTTTTACTCCTAACCCAACTCCAGCACCCAAAAGTAATAAATAGAATAGATCCTTAAATGCTTCGAAATCATTAGCAATAGTGAAAGAACAGTTAAAGTTAGACATGCTGTATTTTTTGCTTGCCTCAGTTCCTCCAGTATATAAAGTTCTACCACTCAAAAATTGACGCAAATTAAACACATTATCATATAACTTTTCTGCTTCTTGTTTGGTTGTGTCAGGAACTAATGAACAATTATATTCTACTGCTCTGCGAACTGTTTCCCACCAAAATTCCCTTCTACCATCTTCTGGTAACCATCTAGAATATGTTCTAAGATATACAAAATGACCTAAATTGGTAAATGGGGCAACTTTGTGTTTATATTTACTAACAAATTCATCTGTAATAAATTTAAAATTTGAATTATTATTTTTCCTTCTTTTATTTCTATCTTCACGATAAATTATATATCTCTTAGCAACATCTTTTCTATTGCTTTCCATTAACATATCTTCAACAAAATCTTGAATATTTTCAACAAAAAATATATCAATTCCAATAGACTCAATTTTATTTGCAATATCACAACTTAATTTTGAATCAACACCTTCTTTAGTCTCAAGCATTGCTTTTTCAATTGCTCGAATGATGCTATTTTTATCAAATTCAACTAATGTACTGTTTCTTTTTTGTACTTTCAACTATGTATCCTCCAATATATTTATTTTTTAAATTTTATTATCTAATACGATAAAAAGATTGTTCTATAGGATCATTTTATTAATCCTCAACATTTTCATATGTCATTTCAAAAATATCAGGTTTGCAAGGATATCTTTCGCCTTTTATACCTGTGATAATATAATCACCTCTTGTAATCATGTGATTTCCTTCTAATGTTTTTATGTATGGAACAGCTCTTTCTTCTTTTTGACACTTATCTCTATACTCTTTCCCATTTCCACAATTAAATTTACATTCTGACTCCTCTCTTTTACCATATGCTAGGCATCTAAATCCATCTTCTAATCCATAGCGATAAATTTCTGCTTCAATAATTATTGGTTTCTTTTTATACTTTGCCATTTAATTCCTTCTTCCTTTGATTTAAATATTTATCCCATAAATATCTTCTTTTTAATTGCTCCAACTTTCTATAATGTGATCTATTTCTGAAATTAATAAATATGATAATCCTTTCAACCATTTAAATTCATCTTTTGTAAGATTAGGGTATTTATTTAATAAAACTTTATATTCTTCTTTTACTTTGTTAAAGTCCATTGTTATGTCATCTCCCTTCACATCCTTAAATTTATTTCCAATGATTATTCTTCTTTAGAATATCAACAATATCTTCAGCATAACTCTCATCAACATTAATAACAAGATATTTATTTCCTGTATTCTTATTGAATTTATACCTACTGATTCTAATATTTTTAAGTATTCTGGCTAAATCACTTCTATCTTGTTCTGAAGTGTGTTTAATCATATCTTCTTGTTTAATGATGAAATATTTATTGAAATCTGCACCACTTAAATTAACACTCAAATGTTTTTATTCACCTTCTTTACTATTTTAAATGTCCTTTTATTCTTTTATCATAAAGATAACATCCTAATGATGAACTTAGCATATTTGCAAATATTCTTAATTCCTCTAATTGTTTAAGATTTAGAATAGGATAATTATTGAGTAACGGTTTCATATGTTCTACAATATAAATTTCTCTGATTATGTGTCACCTACATCTTCCTTTTTAAGTAATTCATTTGGTGCTTGCCAGTACCAAATCCATTGATTAAATTCACCACAAATATTCTTGAATTTCATATAAACTTGGTCTACATCAGGTAGTGCTAATATTCTCAAACAACTAGAAGATTTTTCACAGGCGATAAATTGACACATTGATATATTAGCCAAACTTTAATCTTCAATCCTCTCATTTTTGATATTTGATTCATTTTCCAATAATTCAATGATTACTTTTTTATAGTAATTACCTTTGTTAGTGTCTTGATCCACAATAAATGCATAATTCACTTTATCCGTATAGTTTTTATCATACTCTTCAAAGTCACACTGAATCCAATCGCCATCTCTACCATGTAAAATTTTCATATGTATCACCTCTTTTGATTTAGCAAGAATTTGATTAGTAGTGTTGATAATCTATATGATCAAATCCTTGCTAAAATATTATGATAATTATTTTATGATTTGTGTTTAGGAATTATGATTTTTTAGCCAATCTTTTTATAATATGTAGTTGTATTGGTTAGATCACTTTTACTGAACATGAAGTTTACTGTGTCTTGGGAATTGTATTCTTGATAAGTGCAGGTAGTCCATTGACCGTCGATTCGATTGATGATTTTTGTGGGATTCATTTTTGTTTTCACCTCCTTAATTTGATATAACTTAATAATTAACTACATAAACTCTTAACCTTTGCTTATTTGCTAAATCAATCATATGCTTTGTTCCTTTGCTCACTTTATCCCAATAAGCAATTAATATACCTAATTCTGAATCTTGTTTTGCATATGATGCCATATCAGAATTTCTAATATATCCTGCTTTCTTACCTAATCCATTCCAATCAGGGATAAATTGTTTAATAGATAACCCATATGTATTGGCAAATTGCTCTCCTAGTATGTCTGCTCCTCTAGCACCACCAGAAACAATTTCAACTGATGTTTTATTTGTGTTAAATCCTTCTGATTTTAATTCTTTGCATATGCGAAGACATTCAGTGTTTAATAGATTGAAGTCATTGAAGTCTCTTGATCCTGCTATGATTATTCTCATTTGCGTATGTATCTCCTTTCCATGTATTAATAATACCATAATGGGAATGATAAGTCAAATATATTTATTTATTAATTTAATGCAAAAGTGATTTGAGATGATAATAACAAGCACAAAATATATAAACCCCACTACACTCTTTCTTAGGCATGAACATAATTGATAAATCATATCGTAAAGAAAAACTGTGTAAACTTCCCATATACGACTTCTTATTGTATTGAGTTTTATAATTATTATTATAGATATCATCATATGAAGCATTTTCAATTAGTAGATGCATTTTACCTTTGTATAAACTTAATTCTTTTTCAAACCTATCACGGTCAGCACTAAAATTGCCGGATAACTCTTCTAATGAGCCTTTACGCTCAATGGAGATTTCATTATCAAAAAACATATCTCTTGGAATATTTAATTCTTCATTTTTGGGAATAAAATAACTGTAATCGCCAAAATTAAGCTTTTTGCTTTTATAAGGTATTTTCTTTTCATCAAAGTATTTTGAAATATGATCACATGATTTTTCACGAGAGTCTATTAATATAATTATAGATTTTAATAATTGGTCTTTTTCTTTGTCCGTATATTTAAATTTATTAAACATGAATTACCTCATCCTGTTCATTATTATTTCTCCATTTATACCCGCCAGCAGTTATAGAATCTCCTCTTATTGTTCTTGAAATATTTCCCCTATAAACTCCTGTTTCTCTTTCTGCATCGTTAATACTATTGAATATATTAATTAATTCATTATTTAATGAAAACATATATACTTTAACTCTCTTACCTTTATTTTCCAATTCCAAGTTTTCAGATGCTTTCATTATAGTCAACGTATCTCTAGAATAACATAAGTCATAGGTGGATTTTAAATCTTTATCTATTTGCCATTCGCTAGGAAATTCTTTTAATTTACTAGCATTTTCTAAATGCTCAACAACATTTATGTAATTGCTAAAATTCCTTAAATATTCTTCAACATAAATACCTTTATCACCATAACTTTTATACTGACAATGTTTTTGGTTATAGCATCTACCAATCATATTTAACCATCTCCAAAATAAATAATGAGCACAGGCATTTTCTATACCCAAACATGCCACTCCATAAAAAGTATTATGGTTAAAATCTTTAATTTCTTTTCTTTCAATGCTCTTTTTTAATACTTTCTTAATACACCCACTTTCAAATTCAATTATTCTCTCATTTACCTTTTCAGTATACCCAATAATTTGATATCTGTCTCCCCATTTATTTTCATATTTCTCTCCTATTGTATATACTGTTCTAATTCCCTTTTTCATTTATTTACCCTCCATAATAATTCCCCCCTTTGTTTATCTGTATATTTATAATAACTTAACAATCAATCACCTCATCTATAAATTTATAAGTAACATTATTATATTTAGGCATCCAAAATTCCTTTGTTCCTTCAACTTCTTTATATATTTTCTTTCCTGTTTCCTGATTTACTTCTCCAGTCGGCTCCTTCTGGGGTTTGACATCAAAACTCTTAACAAATAAAAAATCTCCTTGATTAAACATATTTTTATGATATTGACTTGACCACATTTTAGTTTCAATAATCTCTCCATTTTTGATTCTATATACATTAGTTTTTACAATTAATTTCATAACTTCTAAATCAGAAACATAATATACATCTTCTGAATATTTTTTATCTGAATGTGTAATAATCCCAAGAATTTCTTTTTGATTGTCTATAATTTCTTTTATTGTCATAGGTTTAACATGTATATTTTTAATTATGTCTAATAACAAATCAATATTTCTAAGTTTGGTAATCTTTTTAGCATCTTTATTTTTAGGATTAATATATCCATATTCTAGAACGTAATTAAAATCTAAATTTAGTTCTGGTAATTTCTTTATTGATATTTCTTTTGCTCCTTCTAGCAATTCATGCCATTTGACAATTTCTAATAAATATTTTACCTCTCCAAATTGCATAAAGTAATTTAATTTAATCAACTTATCCAATACAGTCTTGTTGATTTTAGATCCTTTTAAAGCATTTAAAAATTCAATAAAATCATTATATTCACTTTCTCCTAATTCATATAATGATTGAGATACTATTTCCCCAAATCCTTTAATGCTTGATAAATTTGGGTATATAACTTTATGAACTTCATCTACATTTACTCTACGATTGTCTTTTCCAAATTCATAGTTTCCCAATTTATATCCATAGAATGTTAAAGCCTCTTTTACAAGAGCATCAATTTTCTTTTTATTTTCTTTGTCTTGGTAATGATTAATTGCAACCTCATAAAATTTTGCTGTATGATGTGCTTTAAACCATGCCTGATAAGCACTGTCTCCTCCCATACTTAAAGCATGCGGAGCATTGAAGGCGTAAAAACTGGATGCCTCGATTACATCCCATATTTTTTCAAAGTTATCTAGATTGCCAATAATATTTATCCAGTTTTCTTTTAATTTTATTTGTAAGTCATCTAATTTCTTTCCTTTTAATTTTTTCTTGGATATTGCTTTCAACACCCCATATGCTTCTCCCATAGGTAATCCTAGATATGCTAATAATTTCATAATTGATTCTTGATACAACATAAAGTGATAACTATCTTCTAATATTTTATCAATAGTTTCTTCTCCTGTTGTATATTTTTCTCTTGCTAGGAATGTTCCAAGAAGTGATTTAAACCCTGGCCTAATTCCAGCTATGAATGCACTAGATTCTGCTAAAGTGGTGGGTTTATAACGTTTTACTTTTTTTGTTGTTGATTCTTTTTCTACTTGATTAACACAACAAGTTATTCCATTTGCATATATATCCCACGTTAATTTATCTCCACTAATCATTTCTCTCAATTCATCAAAACTAGGAACTGATTTTCCAATACTTTGAAAGAATTTATGAGTTAAAGCAACGCTATCAACAACGAGATAATCATTTTTTACATATCCAAATTCATCAAGATAATTTCCCTCAATACAAGCACATAGAGTACGTTTTCCTGTTGTTTCTGATACTGCATTAATTAAACCTATTTTACGTCTAATATCTCCTTCTAAAAGTAGAAATCCACAGGCATGTGATTTCAGATTAATGGTAATCCCTTGATATTCCAAACTACCTTTGTAAATATCCATATATTCTTCTGGAATAAAATCTTCAATAAGAATGAATTCTTTATCTTCTTCATCTGTATATTTTAATTTGTCATTATATTGGTTGATATGTTTTGATATTTCATTTGCTATTTCTGGTTGGATATCGTTAACTCCTGCAAATAACTGCCATGCTGCTTTTTCTTTTAATTTTTCTATTGCCATTAAAGGATAGCAACTATGTTCACCGATCAATTCTCTTGTAGCTTCAATAAATGGTTCAGGAGATGCAAGATTGTAGTCAATATCTGGCATTTGACCACTTAAAACACGTTCTTTAGTAAGAAATCTTTCTGGATAAATTGGAATTTCACAATTGAATCTATCAATAGTCGTAAACCCTAAGAGTTTATTCACTACAAAAGATGCAGAACTACCCCTTGATGTAGTAGTAAGAATGCCTCCCTTCTCGTTAACTGCTTTTGATATAATTTTGTCATTCATCAAGAAATAATCCACAACGCCACTATCTATTATTTCTCCTGCCTCATATTTAACTCCTTTGACCTTATCAATAGTTTTTAGTTTTTCATTCTTGTATCTTTCATTTAATATCTTCTTAAATATTTTTACACGTTCATCATATAGTACAATATTTGGATATACATTAGGAATTTTAAAACTTTTATCAAATATTATCTCTTCACATTCATTTACAAAAATATTAGTATTCATCATAGAAGTTAATATCTGTTTATCATTTAATATCCCTTGGACTCTAAACCTATCCAATATTTCTTTTCCATTGGGAAAATCTAAATACCATCCATCTTCGTCCTCATAACTAATTCCTTTATACTTCATTATTTGATCACGCTTAATAGAGTTTTCTTCTTTAACATAATGACTATCTAAGCCACAAATAATTTGTATATTATATTTTTCTGATATTTCTAATATTCTTTTATTTAGAATTTTCTGTGGTTCTGTATTATGATTTTGAACCTCTAGAAAGAAATTATCTCCAAAATATTTATGTACTTTTAACCATATGTCTTCTGAATCTTCATATTTCCATCCAACTAAACATGCCGAAGTTACAATAATATTGTCTTTTGGAATACTAAACAATAGGTCTAAATCAATTCTAGGTTTATAATAATATCCATTTACATTTGCTATAGAGAGAATATAATTTATATCTTCCCTAGCTTCAGAATTTTTTCCAATAATCATCATATGACAGTTGGTTCTATCTTTTTCTAATCTATTTTTTACCCAATATGCTTCTGTTGAATGTCTGTATTTTAAATTAAATTCTTGGGCTACTTTATATACTTCAAATTGATTACCTTGATTTCCATGATCTCCACTAAATAAACAATTGCCTTTATATTCTAATGTCCTTTGAGCATAATTTTTAATAGATTCTACTGAGTCTGCTGTTGAGGCATTTGAAAAATCTTTGTGATTATGATAGTTTTCTATATATAAATTTTCCAAATAATCATCTATAGAATAAGGAAACTTAAATGTTAATTCAGAAATTATATCCTCAATAATTTTCTTCATTCTTAATTATTTCTCCTTCATTTTCTATATCATATAATTCAAATAAATGTCTTTGAGGAGCTTCTTCTATCCCGAAATAGTTAATTTCAGCTTCTAATCTTGACTTAATAGTTTTAAGTTTACTTTTGCTTCTTCCTAATTCAATTCTTTCTTTATTTATATTTATGTATGCCCTCCAATTATCTTGAGATGTCGAGTATGATACTCCTACAACTCCACTTTTATTATTTAATTGATTTTTTGATAATAGAACATTACTATCTCTTATCCCACTATTATATCTTCGTAATAATGTTCCTCGTTTAATATTATTCTCTTTGACCAAATCGACCAATTTATCAGATTCATTATCTATATCTAAATATATGGTGCATCTTTTATTTTTAGCTTGTTCTTTCATAGTTACCCATGTACAATTATTAGGCTCATAAATTCCATCTACATCTATTCTTTCGATAGTAAGATTTTCGTCATATCCATTTTCTAAACCCCATTCAACAAAATTTATTAAGCCTTGATAATTATTTTGATTAGACCATTCTTCACATACAAATATTCCTCGTCCTCCATAATTCTTATAATCATCTCTTTCGGTATTTGCACACCTATCCAACATTCCATACCATATATTCGCAATTCTTTCTCGACTCAATCCATGTTTAGTTCTTACCTCTAATGCATAACATCCACATGATGTAGAAGTGCCATTTTTTAATCTATCTGCTCTTACAAGTTTAATAGTATGTTTATCACAAGAACATTTACATTTAAAAAATGTTTTATTATTACTCTTGATTATTGGATCACTTATTACTTCCCATTTTCCAAAAATTATTCCTTTTAAATTTTCTACATTTAGGCATCCACAACTTTTATCACTTTTTATTGCAGATGTTGTTTTTATTCTTTGAATATGTTTAAGACAATCACATTCAACCAACCATAATGATTGCTGATGTTTATTCAATCCTTTAAATTCCCTTACAATCCAATTATTAATTTTTTCACCAGTTAAATCTTTAAAATTTCCCATAATTTTTCTCCTACATTATTATTTATTAATACACTTGAACATCTTTCACCATAACTTGCTTGCTTCTTATAGTTGTTTTCGTACCAAAATTGTACCAAGAATTTACACTTAAACTTCCCAAGACATCAACCAACATTGCCCCTTCTATATTACTAATCTCATTTTCACTAACATTAAACTTAACACATTCTAAATCTTCTGCATTGAATTTTATATGTATCTCCTTCATAATCTTTATATCTCCGACAGGTAAATCTTCAATAATAAATAATGGCTCTTTAAATCCTTGCCCTGCTATGAAAGATAATCTTTGAATTTCATATAATAAATCCCACGTAATATCTTCAACACTTATAACCATGTCAGCCTCAACAACGTACTCTTGTTTCATATTCTCAAGTTCTAAATCAATAATCTCGTATATTTGATCCAAATTCTCAGGCTTAAATTCCACCCCAAATGCTCCAGAATGCCCCTCTACGCTCTCAAATAACTCTGTACGTGATAATGCTTCCTTAAAGTCAAACTCGTTCCCATAACCCCTTCCACTTCCTCCTAATGTACCAGTCTCTTTATCTAAACTAACAACCAATGTCGGTCTTTGATATTTCTGTGCTACATTTTGTGCAATCAAACCATTTAGTGTTGTATTTGCTCCTAATTCTGTAACATCTACAATTATTATTTTATGATCTAAATTGATTATGCTTTCTATTTTCTCAACAATTTCTGCTTGTAATACTTTTCTTTTATCATTCATTCCACCACAAGTCTTAATTAAAACTTTCAATCTTTTTTCATCTTCAGTTGTGAGTATTTCTATAATATCTTCAATCTTTCCCAACCTAATAATAGAATTTATGAATGGTACTAAATAAAATGCAATTGTTGTGGCATTGGGCTTATATTCTTTCTTTAGATGCTTTAGAATTGCTTTAAGAGATTTATCACAATTATTATGTATTTTAAGTAATCCTTTTTGTATTAATGCTCTTGTTTCTGGATCTGAAACATCCATCATATCTCCAACCAGACCTACTGCACAAATATCAATGTAATTATCAGCATAAAAAGTAAACATTTCTTCATCAATAGCTTTGCAAGTCTGATAGACAACTCCTGCCCCACTAAGATTTTTATTAGGATAATTATTACATTGAGGATTAACTACTATTGCATAAGGATTATCTTTTTCTATATTATGATGGTCTAAAATTACAATATCCATATCTTTACTTAATTCTTTACATTCTTCAACAGAATTACTACTGCTGTCAACAATAATTAGTAAATCTAAATTTTTTGGAACATTGTCTACAATTACTCCATGCCCTTTATTTCTTTGATGATATAATATAATTGGGTTAAGACCACAATCACCCAAATATTTATATTTTAT
>Ga0209728_1000993_pt1 | contig 19131 bp, 29 predicted proteins | sample RifGroD1_FD_183997 | JGI IMG/M metagenome (GOLD analysis project Ga0209728, IMG submission 183997) | Groundwater microbial communities from Rifle, Colorado, USA - Groundwater D1 (SPAdes) (version 2) | ecosystem: Environmental > Aquatic > Deep subsurface > Groundwater | place: Rifle, Colorado... | reverse complement strand
TATCATACTTTACAGAAATATCATACTTCTTTTGAATCGGTTCGCTTTTTAGCGTTACTTTGTATTTATCCCTAAAATAATTTACCACTTTTGAGATAAATATATCCTTTTTAACCTCTCTAGTTTTGTTCATCTCATTGACTAAAGACTCGCTGTTATAGAATATATTGTATAGAGAATTTTCGCTCAGATAATTTAGATAATCGTTTGAGAATTTTATAAACTCATTATATCCTTTTTCTTGATCCTCACAAAATGTTTGATCATCTAGGGAAATACGCGAACTATTTTTAACCTCTATTTCATCAAATTTGCTGAGTATATCATCAAAGCTATCCATTATTTTAATTTCCTCCTCTTGTTTAATCTCTTCGAATTCCTGCAATGGCTCTGAGACTTCTGTTATAAAGTCTTCACCATTTATAAATGCCTGAAGTTCCTCGAAAATGTCTATACCCTTGATAGACTTAGCAATTAATTCCCCTGCTTTGTCTTTGCTAATTACTAAATCAGTGGTTTTTATTTTAGTACCTAAGTATAGAGCATATAATTGACGTTTAGATGCTTGAATAAACTCGTTTGGCACTTCTGGTTGTTCTTGCTCTGTTGGTGATTCACATGGCGTTTTAAAGTCTATGAAGCATATAGAACCATTAATATCCGATATAGTTTTGACTTCTTTTGCTTGCTCAAAATTTAGGTTATAGCATCCAACTTTATCTCCCATGTTGGTAAAGGGAATCTCTTTTTTGTTGAGTTCTGTCTCAATTTCTTCAATAGTTTTATCCCATGTTTTAAAGTGCATGTTATAAATATAACCCTCTTCAATATTTTCTTGCTTATATGGATCTTCTGCAATAATTTCTGCTGTTTCGCTGTGTTGCTCTGTGATCAGTGTTATAGATTTTTTATGGTCTTCAATTGTGATTATGGTCAGTTCATTTTCACATATAGAAAACCAAGGAGTATCAATTGGATCAATATAATATGTCGGTCTATTTGACCTTACATCAAGACCAATAATTGTTCTCTCTCCAAGATCCACTCCGTTTGAATTTATCCAGTTAACTTTATCGCCAATTTTAAACTTATACTCAATAGGTTTTACCTCTTCTACTTTTGCAGATTCTTCTTTTGGTTCATTCGTTAACTCTGATATTATTTCTACTTTTGTGTACTTATCTGCTAAAAGTTCTTGATATCGTTTTTCAGTGGCAATTTCCCGTGATTCGTAATCATTCCAACCACGACTTTGCTTTAAATTCAATTCATACACCTTCACAGAACCAATGATTTCTATTGTCGCATGTTCTTTGTTATGCTGTCTGGCTAAAATGCTTTTTTCGCGACTGCTTATCGTTACCATCAGAGGCCAAAAGGCTGTTGAATATTTTGATTCGCTTTCGATTCCTTTTTTATTGCATTTGGTCAGGCAATAATCCGAACCACTCCAAGAAGGATCGCCAGGAGCATGTTTCACTAAAAAGGTTCCATTGTCAGCTTTAAAAAATCCACCTTCAATTTTTACAATGTCACCAGTTTTCATTTTAATACCGCTTTTAGTCATATGTAAAACCTGCCTTTCAATTTAACCTTATGTATAGATTATACTTGAATTGTGCTACAATGTCAATATTTTATTTATGGATTCAATAGAATTAACTCAATACCATATATCTAAAAAATGGTATCAACACGTTGTACATTATAAATAAAATAAAATCAATAGCAAAACAACAAAAAATAAAAAGGCCAGATATTTTCTATCTAGCCTAAAAATCAATATTTAGTTTGCCAACCCCGATCAAATAAAAGTTTGGTTTTATTTGCTTATAAATAAATCCACGATTCCTGAATATTCTGGATAATTCTTGCCGAACTCTTCAACGTGATAAGCTACATGATCATAATAGTAATTATCAATTTCTTCTGGTGATTTTACCTCTGGTTCAAATCCTAGTTTTTTAGCAATCTTAATATAAATATCGAATAGAATTTCTTGCTCCTCTCCACTAATGTTAATTTCCTTTTCATAGTATTCAGAATAAAAATCAATCATTTTTTTACACTCTCCTTCAAATTTTAATAGCCTCGAATCAAGGCGAAGTCCTGTTATTGTTATATCACTTCGCCCTATTTCCATACAATCAAAATTAGAATTTATGCTAATTCAATTTCAGATAAATATAGTTTTTCTTCTTTTCCTATGAACCTTTCTGCTCCTTCTGTTACCTTGATAAATACTCCCTTTCCTTCTGTATCACTTCCAAAGTACCCTGTTACCTCGCCAACTTTAATTTCTGTTGATAGTTTATGTCTAACCTTTGTTCCTGTTGGCAGTGTTTTACGCAAGTCTAAAATATTTGTTACTTTCATCCTAATACACTCTCCTTCTAAATTTATAATCATTTCAAATTCGTGTTTGGTGGGTTATTCCCTCCAAGTAATTTCAATATCGTTCCGTCTGTAATCTAATTTATAAGCATTATTCCATTTTTCAAAGAAGAATATAATACTACTATGAACATCTTTTTCACTTGAGGGGCTAGAAGTATTAATTGCAACACCTTCTTCTACTTCGGCCAATGCGATAGCTCTTGATCCTACATAGTTAATCATTTGCGAAAAATCTTCTTTGACCATATTCACGTTATTAATTACAAAATTTTTCATTTAAAAAACACTTCCTTTTCTTAATTTCGAAACTAGGCAAATAACATTTGTTATAGCAAGTTTGAAGGGTAGAAAATTGAATTGCCATAATAAATACAAGTCATTTCTTCACCATCGTCATAATCTGAATGCTCATCATTGCAATATTCGCAAACCTGAAGAACTTTCTTGTTGTGAGCCAGTGTCTCATATTTAGAAATAAATTGGTCATCAAATGACTCGTTACATAGTGAACAGTGCTTCATTTTTGGGTTAGCCTCCTTCAAGTATTCTAAGCCAACTGTTATAGATATTTTCCACAATTGCCTTTTAAGTTCATACATTTGATATAAATATTATACTCTATTTCGTATGAACTTAAAAGAGAATTAAGGCTAATTCTCTAAATAATTATTTTTTAGTTTTAGTTTTAGTTTAGATAATTCCTTATGCTTTGATATTGTGCCATAAATATTTCAGCGTCTTCCTTTGTTTGTGGCACTCCAAATAGTTTGAAGTCTGCTGAAAGGTATCCGTCTGCATGTAGTTTCTGAATAAATTCTAGTGCCATGATTTTTCACCCCTTTAGTTTATATACCCTCGACAACGTTTCAACCTCGATTGTTATGGCTGAAACGCTCTGAGGACATACACGCTAAGATTCTAGTATTTCTTTCTCTTCATTTGTATTATTCTCTTCCAATTCTTCAAATAATTTAATTAGATTTAATAAAGAATTGTTAAATAAATCTTTGTCATTTATCATCGTTTTTCCTCCTTTCACAATCCTAACAAAACATGATTTTTAACTGTTTCGAATTTTCCTAAATTGTGCCATCATAATTCTGTTATACTCATCATAACTTTTTCCTTCTTCAATATACAACGAAACCATATACTTTTCATCAAGTTCTTTTCCATGAATATCTAAAGCAATTTCACCGATTCGATATTTAACATTCTTAAGTTCGGATAGGTCTCCTTCTGTTGGTGTGTTACCAACAAATATATAACCTTCAATTTCCTTTGCACATTTTTTCATTTAATCCAACTCCTTGTAAATTTGACTCGACACAAGGTAACGACTCTGTTATAAGATCCGCTACCCTATGACCAACAAACTTTAAAGTTTATTCCTCGTCTTCTTCTTCATAATCTCCGACTTGTTTACCTGTCGCTCTATAGACAATTTCGCAAGCTCTTTCACAACCTGAACCATAGACCACTAACACACCGTCTGAGGATTCAAATTTGAATTCAATTTCGTCTTTTTCGTATTCCATACCACAATAATATTCAAACTTGCTAAAGTCTTCTTTCCTCATGAAAAACATGATATAGGAATCAGTGTCTGCAATCTCCATACGTCCAAAATATGTGTTATATGCGCTGTTCATTTTGGAAAGTTGATCCCTAGTAAGTTCTTCGAAGTTGGCCTCTTCAACATCTGATAAAATATTGTTGATAGCATTTAAAGCGTTACTCATTATAACTTCACTCCTTTAATTTTAATAACTTTACCTCGAATGCTAGACAATAGCAAGTTAACTATTGTTATTGTCTAGACTCCAGATACAATTATTTAAGCACTTAACAACCTTTTTACATCAGTGCCGAACTTATAGTTCTTACCATCTTCGCTCTGTGCCAATACAGGCATTGTTCTTGCACTTGTTTTGAATCCGATTAACTTAAATTTCCTTCCACTAGTCACGAACGTTTTGTTATAGTCTGTAGGCTGAAAACCGTACAAGATGCAATATTTTTCGAATTCTGATTGCTCAAAGGATTTTCCATTGACTTCCTTTTTAGTTACTTTTAAATCGAGGTTGAAACTATCTGAGGTATATTTGATTTTTCCAGCCTCAATATTTACATTATATTTTTTTGCTAATTCCACTAGGGCCAATTCAGTCTCTTTTCTAAATGCGTCAAATTCTTTTTTACTTAGCATTTTATTCACTCCTTTAAATTTTTAGTATACAAAGGGCTTTTTAATTCCCTTTGTATACCGTTACGAGGATTAAGCAACATTATCAATAATATTTAGAATCGCTTTTACATATTCTTGATTTTGCGTATCTGATAAGCTAGTTTGTTCTTCTTGATTTTCTGTTTCATCGTCCAACTCTTCTGGTACATCTGTTATAGCAGGTTCGAGGTTTTCAGGCTGTAATGGCTGTTCTTCTTGCTCTTCAATGATTTCCTCTTGTTCAACCTCTTCAGCCTGTTCAAAAGAACTTAGTTTGCTTAACTCTGCATTAATGGCATTCAAGCGCATTTCTACACGTTTTAGATCAATTGCCTTATCCTGCAATCCTTCCTTATACTCTTTTGTAGGAAATTGAAAAAAATTATAAGACCATGCAGAAAATTCTTCAGCGTCAACATTGTTTTTTGACGCTATATAAGCCGAATACATTAGCATAGTGGTAGTAGTTTTATTTAACCACGTATATCGATAGGTTGCATAGTTTTTGACTCTTTTACTTCCTTCCTTTGCATCTTCTTTCTTTTTGTTTTCAATCCAAATGTTGGTTGCTTGATTAAGGTAATTGGAAGCGTTGATCATATCATCTTCAATTTCTTCTGGCAATCCTAATTCTCTGAAACTGTAAATAACCTTATCAATATTATCCTTAGATAGTTCAATTGCAGAACCGTTATGTACTAGCGTGATGACTTGGGATAAAATCTCATCCCCGGCATTTCCCTTTGCTGATAGTGCGGTCAATGCATGTAATACCCAATCACTGTCAAGAATTGATCTAAAGAATTTCCTTGTACTAGTTCCCATTGCTGCCTTCCTGATTTCAGAAGCTTTCAACCCCTTGGCCCCACTATTCATTTGGACGAATGCTTTTTCTGCATCTTCCTCGGTGCAATTGTTCATGGTTGTTATACGTAGTTGATAGATTTTGATAATATCCTGCCATAATTCCGGCAATTGGGAAAAGGTTTTTCCTTGGAGAGTTTCATTTGCGCTGAATTGTTCTCCTTCAATTGTGAATTTAGGGAACATGGTTTTAGAAATGTCAAGTTTAAATCCATCGTTGATAAAAAGGTAAATTGAGGTTAATCTCTGCTGACCATCTACAGTTTTTCTAAATTGGCTTTTGTCATCGGCACGATAGACTGTAATTTCAGGAATAGGATTTTTTAGAAGAACAGTCTGGATTAAATTTGATGCTCTCCAAGTCTCCCAGACATAACCTCTTTGAGATTCCATAAATTCACGAATGGTTTTTAGTTCTTTGCCTTCAGCTTCCTTTTTTGAAGTAAGAAAATCTTGGAGGTGTTTGCCGACTGTGTAATATTGCTTTTCGATATGCTCGACTAGAGTTCCAATGTCTCGTTTTTCCGTGGTGTAAGTGATTTCCTTTTTCTCTTCAGACATGTTTTACCACTCCTTAATTTTAATAGACTCAAACAGAGAACACCAAATGTTATAGAATTTTTTGGTGTTCCACGCTTCAACCTACTTTAAACTCCGTTTAAATGTCTTTTTTATTTGGTTAGAGATTGTTTAATTTAATTCGTTTAACTCAATTTCTTCAACGTACAAATATATAAAGTTGTTATTAATTGTACGAATCGGCCACTCTTTTAAATCGGTTATCTCTCCATTGTCAAGTTCAATATCGTTATCTTTCTTTAATTTTCTGATAGCTTTCAGGAATGCTTCATTATTTGTAAAAATTCCCTTTAGTGTCATACTGCTAGATGATTTCCATTCGTCACAAGTATAAATTAGTTTAGCCATTTTTCATAACCTCTTTCATTCTTAAATTTTTGCACAAGGTCTAAACTCAAATTGTTATAAAAGTTTACACCTTGCGGAAAATCTAATCCCTTCAGCCCTAAGTATAGACACTTTAACATTAAATTACAAGCAACCTGCATTTTAATTTTGTTATGCAAGTTTAAAGCAATTGTTATGATTAAATTGTAATAATTAGTAAACTAAAGGGATTTAGTCGAATGTTTTTGGTTTGTTCTCTCTTTTTTGCTTCTCTTGTTCTTGTGTTTACCCTCTATTGGTAATTGTTAAAGTATAGCAAATATCACTTTAATAGAATATTCTACATCTTCAGGAGTCATCTTTAAGCCAGTTTTGTTTCTAAACCAATAAGGAAAACCAAACCAGTGTAAAGGAGGTTTTCCGAATCTTTGAGTATAGGAATCAATATATTTTGGTGCATGTTGGTTAATTGCTTCTTGTATAATATTCATTTCGTTCGTAGAATTAAACATTTTAATTTTCCTCCTCTTAATTAAGAGGGCAAACACGGGAACAAGTATAAACAAATAAAAGAGAGTTTTTAACTGATTATATCCCTTACAATTATACTTGATTCTTGTCTTAATTTCCACCCTCTTTATAGATTAAATTATTTATTTAAGTATTTAAGCACTGTTATAGACATTTTTTCAAGTCTAACAGTGCTATTCTTTCTGATTTCTTTTTCAGAAAGAATAGTGTTTTCTTTTAGAAAGTCGATTAAACCTTCTCTTTTTAAGATCATTTTAATTAACCTCCTTTTACTTTACTAGGGTATATGTAGATCCCCATTGACCTCCGAGTGGGCCAGACTGGATTGTTATGGAATATCCGGCTTTTTCGATTCTTAGAAGTAGGGCAAAGAATGATGCTTGATATCGCGAAGAGTAGTTTCTAGCTTTACCTTTAAGCGATTTTAGAGGATTTGTTATGGTGGTACTGGAAATTAAGTCTTTTAGGATTTGATATTGCCACGAACCCTTTGCAAGTTTAAGGATAGAATTTTGTTGTTGTTCTGACATTTTTAATTCCCACTTTCTTAATTTTATTTTTGCATTTAAGAGAGCAGAAATTAAGACAAGAATTTGCAAGTTTTGTAAGGGATTATTTGCTGGCTTTCCCATTTCGTTTCCTCCGCGCTCGTCTGACAGGTTATGATTAGTCTTTAGCTTTTCTCTCAAGTGATTCCTTCATCGTGGTTCCTTCCACTCTTTCGCCGGAGTTGGCAAGTTATCGCTTCACTGTTTTCTCAGCTTCTTCGCGCTCCTTGCTTCCTTTCAGCAGGTTCACTCTCATTGATACTCTGCCCTTTTCATTCTCTCAGAGTTTTCGCTCGTGTATCCCGTGGTCACAGCGTTGATATTTATATTCAGTTTTCAAAGAGCTTTTAGGCTGTTTCCAGTCCCTCGATTTTTATAGGACAAATCGGAAAACCTGTAAACTGTATGGAGTTAACTCGCTAACTGCTTCCTAGCAAGTTTTATTTATGTATTGTTTAACTGTCTTTTATTATAATGGCAATAGGTTAATAAGTCAAGCGAATTTTATATATTAATTTATGAATTTTAGTCCTATTTTATTGTAGTGATTTTATACACAATTTAAGGGTTATAATTGATCTACAGCCACAATTAACCTATTTTGATTCTGAGAGGTTTAAAATGTATCAAGGTAAGAATATAAAGGGCAATGCAATCTGAAGGCAAGAAGGGCCGTTTTTGTGGGTGTGTTTTGAGGGTGCGAAGGATTGAAAAGGGAAAATGTATTGATCCGGCTGAATGAACATAGAAAAAGACTAGAATTTTATTTCTAGTCTTTAGGAATTAATTAAAGTGTCTTTCCAGTATTCATCTATTAAATTTTCTGAAAATTTATTAATATAATCAATTGCGCCAACTATATCATCCTTATTGACTTTACCTCTTTCAAGATCATGCAATATCTGATTATAATCTGAGTTAACCAGATCCCATATAATCAAATATTGCCGATATATAAAAGGGTTATTACTCCTTAAGGATTGAATAATTTTCCCTCGTATAATATTGTTTTTAGTCAGTGCTTCGCGGTCTTTGATTTGTTTTATCATATTGCTGCAAATTGAAGCTGTGATAATTTTATCATTTAGTTCCTGATTTCTAGCGAACAATTCCCTTGATATTTTTTGTTCTTTTTTGAATTTAGAATTCCTCGCTTGAATTTCTTTACCAGTGATATAATTTCCGTTTGCAAGTTTATAACCTTTCATATTTTATACACTCCTTTATTGATTATATTAGCGTTACACGCTCAGAATGGCACTTCTAAGGACTTCAAACTGATTAAAGATAAATTATATCAGATAAAGAATAAGGAGGTTTTACCCTCCTATAAGTTTATTTTTGATTCTTTTTCCACGAAATCCCATAATCCTTCAGTGGCAACCATCCAAGCAGGTATATAAATTTGCTTGTCTATTTTTTTACACTGGCTTTGTGGTATCCATTGTATAAACGTTCTGTAATTTTTCCCGTGCAGGTTATTACAGCCAGTTACTATACCATAAGCCTTATCAGTAACTTCGTCAATTATAGATATTTTGTAATACGGTTGACTTTCTGGTTTTGCTTTCGGTTTGCGTTTTGCTTTTGGTTTACTCCAACCTACAATTTTATGATAAACTTGACCAGAACTAGTGCATTCTGAAAAGTCATTGTCTGTCATTTGTTCAAATTTTTGAAGGAGTTCTGGAAGTTCTTCCTCTATGCAGTGCTTTTCAATGAACTTGTTTAGGTTTTCAAGTGCTTCAATTTTGTTCATTTGGTTAACCTCCTTAAAATTGATGTTAATAAATTATAGCATAGAAAATAGTATTTCGTCAATTATTATTTATCTATTTATATACCATATAAAACAAGAGTTTGAATTTGTTTTTAAGCAAAAAAAAAAGACTAGTCAATTCTAGTCTTTGAAATTTAATTAGTTTATTAATTCCCGTCTGCTCCAGTGGTAAATGATATACACATTACATACGTATACCCATTATCTTCTGTTGTGAGCAATTCTAATTCTTCCAAACTACAAAGTCCATTTTTGCAGTGACCACATAAATTATTAGCACATTTTACTATTTTTATTTTGTTCAACTCCTTAATTTTATTTATGTAATTATTTAATAGCGTATCAGAAAATATCTAATATGTCTAGATGTTTTTATACTCCTTGTTTCCAGTCCTCAGTATGATAAGGACAAGCAAAATCAGAATATGTATTGCCTGTTGCTACACTAGTTCGTGTGATAATCTTAATAGCAGGATTTCCACACCAATTACAGCTATGGAATTGTGGTCTATTATAGATATTATAGGTTAGCACATAGTCTTCAATTTTAACATTTTCCCAATTTTTCATTTTTATTTATTCCTCCTTAAAATTAAATTAGAAAAACCTCTATATTTCAAGAGGTTTTAATATTATGTTTGATACAATATTCCATGACTAATTCCTTATTAACTTCTTCCATTTTAGCAAGTGCTGCTTTGTGTTGTTTTAGGAATTCAGCAAAACCTAGTTCTTTTTGTTTGCTTCTAATTACTTCACGTTTTTCACATTCTGCAATATATCTAGGTTGTTTGTCTGCCCAGTCATGCGCCGGAGTCATAAGTTTAATTATTTCTCCTTTCCTTTTTGCTTCACCCTTTGCACTTTCTTTATCTGATTCCTTTTTGGCCTTTCTTGCTTGTTTATTGATTTCCTTTGCATCGAACCCCATAACCATAGAAGCACATTCAGAACCATAATAATTAATGTTGCCTGTTTCGGTGTCCTGGACTACAATGGTTTTCTTTAGTTCGATTCGTCCGCAACGATCACATTTTAAATGTTCATCAGAGATACCTAAAACTATAAGCATATTGCAAGAACCTCCTTAGAATTATTTATGTAATTACTTTATATAATATAGATAATTATATAGTGTCAATATAATTATTTTACCTTTATTATTGGTTTGGTGGTGTATTTGTATCAGATAGGATTTATAATTGATTGTGTGGCAATGTGAGAGGTCTGGAGGAGTTATATAGAGATAAGGAAGGAGTATAGATAAAGAAAAAGAGCTTACATTAAGCTCTTAATTTGTTCCTTCAATTCTATAATTTTTTGATTAACCTCATTTTGTTTTCGTTCGTGGTCAACTCTTTTTATATTTCTTTTGCCGATTGCAGAAAATTTATCATAATCATATAAATTATATTGCGCTTGTTCTATCTCCCTATTTAATTGCCGGATAGTTTGCTCATTTTCTTTTTGCTTCCAGATTTTTTGTTCCTCTTGTCTTTCTGCTTGTTCTTTAAGATATTGATTAAAATCAATTTTACTTTTTTGTTCTGTTGCTTCAACTGCTTGAGAATAATCACTATTGACTACTTTATCCCCTCTGTGATTATAGCATTTATTAAAATGGTATTGCTGGCCTTGAGTCAAACTATTGTAAACTTCATTTGGAATAGTGTTGCCTTTTTGCTTAATGTGATTTTCGATTAGTTTATAATATTCATTATCAAAATTTAACTCTTTAATTTCCAATGGTGTTAGTCCTTCTGCTACTAGTTCGCGCTGTTGGGATAATATGTATTCAGTTCTAGTTTGTTTCATTTATGTATTCCTCCAAAAATTTATATTTGATCTATTGATTAAGATTATAATTGATATGATTGATAATTGCAAGATAATTATATTACTATTGTAAGGCCCATGGATAGGGCTATAAGCGGTTTAGATTTTATTAGAGGGTAATTGGGAAAGAAAAAAAGAAGCTTGTTAGGCTTCTTTAATATAGTAACTTTATTTATCTAAGTCATAATCATATAATTCATTATCGCTCAATTCTCTATCATATGTACAAGATCCCCAGTAAGTTCTGTCATTATGGATAATTTTATCTCCATTCATTTCTAACATTCCATTTTTTGATTGACATCCAGGAGCAGGAGGTCTAAGTCTATAGTAGTATGTATGCTTTGACTCTTCTGCTTTTTTGAATTTTTCAAACATATCAGAAGAATTATATTTTTCTAAGAATATTTTGTATAATTCTAATTCCTTTGCTTGCACTTCAATGGTTTTTTCTAGAATTGAGATACTTTTTTGTTGTTTTTCTTCAAGTGTGCTACTAGTTGGGATTTTCATGTTGTTTACATAGTCTTCGACTAACCAGCCATTAGAATCTGAAATATTATAACCTATGCTAACATTGTGCTTATCAAGTTGTCGCAATTGGAACATATATTTCATCATTTCTTCTAAGTCTTTGGCCTCAAATTGTTTCATGTTGGAATAATCATCTTTGATAGATTCATCTTTTTCAGTGTATTCCAAGGTGTACTTTATGGTCAATCCCTCACGGTTCACATTGGTATATGATTTTTTGTTAGCTCTGTACATTATGTATTCCTCCATATAATTTATTGATTAAATACAGTATAGCAAAATAATTAAATTTGCGCAATATTTATTTATTACTCCAATGTTCTACGTGGAACATTTTATATTATGATTTGTAGAACATCAGAGATAAAAGAAAAAATGATAAGCAAAGAATAATCCTAAATATGAGCGAATAGCGAATATTTAGCAAGGTCAACGCTTTGACCGCTACACCTGCTTTCGTTGCGTTCTTTGTTTTTGATTTGATTTGATTTTAAAATAATAGAAAAAGATAGAAAAAAGTTGGACGTTTCATATGCCCATTATACTATAATATATTACGGGGAATTAAAACGTCCAACTTTTATAATTTAATCTATTTCATCTAATATCTCTTGTAATATTTCATCTATTGATTTTTCTTCTAGAATTTCTAATTTAATTCTTTTTACAATTTCTTTAATATTTACAGCACCTTTAATTATTAGATTATTCCCCAATTTTATATTATCATTTAAATAATTATCTTTTGATCTTCTAAGAGTTCTTTGTCCTTTTGTATCATTTTTAACTTTACCAATGATTTTAGACTTCTCTTCTATAGCCTTATCATGTCTATTATTTGCATTTGTGGTAGTTCTATCCATTACATCACTATTTAATATGATTTTACTTGCAATTTTTTCATCTTCACTTAATTCAAATTGATAGAAAATATCATTTATGGCGTCTTTTATATGTTTTTCATTGAATAAGATTTTATATGATTTATAATAAAATGCAATATTAAGCTTTTTTAATATAATATCATCTATTTTATTCTTGAATACATCCCATAATCCAAATTGTATTATTTTCTGTTTACTTTCACAACCTAATTCTTTCATTATCTCTTTTTCAGTTTCTAAAATAAATGCCTTTTCTTTATTGATCCCTTCTCTATAGTTCAATTGTATTTCATCATTTACATAATATGTATAATTTACTTGTTCTTCATCATATTGGTCTATGTATTTTCTTTTAACTATTTCGGTGCCATCTTTTGTAACCTCAGCTATTGGGATTGCTTCAGCTATAGTAATTTCTCTAGACCATAGGACTAAAGACTGATTTTCCAAACTTTTAAGAGCTTGCTGTAAATTTCTTTCTAACATATCGTCGTTTAAATCATACCATTCTTCAACGGTTTCCTTATCTATATTCATAAATTTAGATAGTTTTAATATTCTGCGCTTACAAAAAACATAATTATCATTAATCATATGGAATTCTTTAAGTAATTGATTTTTTGAAAGGAATACCAAACCGAAACCTTGTTTAGTATTTCCGCCTTGCAATAATAAATCTAGTATTAAGTTTTCTATAATTTTAGTATATTCAGTGACATTGTTACCTCCTCTATTTTCTATTTTATTTAATGGATTATCATATATTTCTTCTATAATAAATTTATTTCCCTCTTTGTGATATTTAAAGTATCTTTCCATTTCTAGTAATTGTGATTTTTTAGAATTACCATTAGTTACTTTGATACCTAAGATAGCGCATAGGAATTTATAATTGGCAATTGTATTGTTTGTTTTTACATATTCTCTTAATTTATCAATATTCATTTATTTTACTCCTTCTATATTTATATTTGTATTTATAATTGGTGGCTGAATGATTATAGATACTAAATATAGAGTGCTACACATAGCCGGACAAATAGAGATTGATTATTTGCATGTTTTCTCCTTTCTTATTATATTTATTTGGTAAATATTGTATAGGGAATAATTTGATTATCCCTAGAGTTCCAGTATATCAGTTGTAGGAATTATTGTCAAATATTATTTTGTGGTTTGTTTTTTGATTTGATTATAATGGATAGCAGAGGATTGATAAGGAATAAGAGTTATAGGATAGTGTTAGATGGTTCAGGATTGATTGTAAGAGGTTTAGATTTGGAATTGTGTGATTGTATAAGGGAATAGAAAAGAGACTCGTTAGAGCCTCAAATTAGTATGATTCAATTCTTTTAGGGCACCAACTAGGACTAGTTTTTAAATCTTTTGCATAAATAAATTTGGTTTCTCCTGTATCATAACCATCTTTATCTTTTGTTTCAAAACCATGACAAAAATTATCTTTTGGTTCGAATGAATAATAGTGTTCACGCCTTTTAGTATTTTCATAAAATTCACATTCTTTACATTTTGGTACGCTCATTTTGTTTACTCCTTTAATCAAACATAAGTTCATATAATTCTCTAGTAATCATAGCGTAAATTATAGATTCGTCTCCATGTTTAGTGATGTAATAATTTGCTTTATCGTCTCCTAATCCTGCATGTAAATCATAGCACTGACCGATTATTAATATAGTTCCTAGTCTAGTGTCCTCGGATAATGTGCGTTTAATTGGCAACTCTTTCATTTTATTTCAACTCTTTTCTATATCTGATTAATTTATATTATCATATATCTAGACAAAAAGAAAAGAGAATCTTTTTCGATTCTCTTAAAGTTCTATATTTTGTATATTTTCTATCAGTTCTTTTTTATCTTTCCATAATTCAGGATCTTTTTTAATGAATTCTGCGTATGTTTTTTTGAGTTCTGCAAAACTTGCAAAGTCTCCGGTATCTTGTGTGGCTAAATCCCTTTTATTAGATATTCTAATTACAGTATAACCATTAGAGATAAGATCCCTCTTGAATGAATCTTTAGTCTTGTAATCTTCATGAGCGATAACTGTATATTGTTTAGTTTCTTTGTTTCTGACATATGCACTTAGATACATGTTAGACAACTCCTTTTATTTAATTAGTGGATTTCTTATATTATAGCATGAAAACAGTAGGAAAAACCATGTTAGTAAATATTTATTTTTGCATGTGTAAATTATTCTTTCCTATTATATAGGGTAAAAATTAGTACAATTAAATAGGGTATTGTGTGCTGTATAAGGGCTTAGAATGGCATTGTAAGGGGTTTAGAAGTATTAGAGATATAATGTTAGGGATAAGGATAAATAGACTGTAATAATGGACAAGATAAGAGGTAATAGAGATAGTATTATATCTCTGTAAGATAGACAAAACTTACCGGATTGCAGTGTATTGTGCTGTATTTGCATAGAGTTGGTTGTGATCTTATATTGTGTACTAATACAGATAGATAATATTGTAATAGTGTATTATAGTAGCAAATTGTATGCCAATGTGAATATGAGTTGAATTTAGTGTACAAATGCAAATATAAATATATTGAATGAGAGTGACAGAAAGGGGCTTTTAAGAGGTTTGGTGATTTTAGGGTATGTAAGTATGTAAATAATTTCGTTGTTTAGAGTAAAATTTTTCTACACGGTATCGGGTGTGTCGAGATTTTAGGGTATTTGGTATGAGAATTGATTAGAGTTAATGCAATGTATTTTAAGGTTTGTTGTAGTGTTGTATGGGTTAGAGGTTGGTGTAAAGTATTTTTACTTTACACTTAATTTGATATAGTCGGAATTGATGATGGTATATGTTTTATATATGTGATCATACTGATCATGTAATGAGATAGTAGTGATGGTATTATAATGTCATAATTACAGGATGGATTATTATACATTGGATTGTATATTTATATATGAGTGATTATATATATGTTAGTTGTTAGAGTAGTTAGAATATAATATAGTTTTAGTATACTATAGTTTTATTATTATATAGTATTAATATATGATATCTTGATACTGATATAGTTTGAATATCAAAGTATTAATACTTCAAAAACTTCGCCTATGTTATAAGCCTCGAAAGTTTACTGCCAAAATTTTTTGCACCTGTGATAATAGCAGTAAGGCCCAATTTGATTATTACCATTATCTCTCTCATTTTATTCCGATCAAATTAATTCGATAATGTTATGAGCGAGCGCAGCCGATACAATGCCAGGACATTATCCATTTACACCCTCATATCATTTCTGCCACAAAATGACCCTTCTAAGCTCTCCAAACATCCCGACCCATACAATTCTACCCTCAATTCTCTTCCAATGTTACACATTCCCATTGTGTCACATTCGGAAAATTGTAAAAACCCTTGTATAATGCGGTGTTCAGCGTTCGGCAGGTAATCGGCCCATGCTATTTTCAGTTTGTCATAAGTAAAGCTGATAGCAAAACTAATTTAATTATACTAATTACATTTTAATAAACCCTGTAACCCTAGTGGTGGGCGTACTTTTACAAATTCCAGTTATTTCCATTCGACAGGATTCGACACAGTACTTCTTGCCACACCCAAAACCTGAAAATTGAATACCATAAAACTCAAAATGTCAATAGCAAATTAAAATAAATTTTATAAAAATAAATAAAATCCTAAATCACATTTCTAACAAATTGTCAATACTAAAATCCATCATCTCAAAAATAAATAATTTTCCATCCCATTTCTCCCTTCGTACATTCATCGCAAAAACATAATCATCACAACATTTTCCAGCCCAATAAATCCATATTACAAATCATAAAACATCTCAAAAGTCAAATAAATTTAACAAATAAATCTCATGAAATCATATAAATTCTCATATAATCTAATATAATAAAACAACCAATAATTCCTACTATTATAGCAATTATCTAGCACAAACATAAACCAAATTCTATCTTATGATCTATAAATTTATACTCAATTAATCATCCTTATTTCCAAAATTCACCTCAATCCAATCGAACAAATTACAAAAACAATAATCATAATAAATGCATCCATAAAAATCAAAATATCCATCTATATAAACCTCCATAAAATCCTTATACAACAGCACTTATATCTATTATATTATATTCCTTCCTATATACGGGGTACTGTTTACATTATAACTCGAATCAATTATACCATATATCCGACCATCTAAAAATTGGTGAAAATATTTTTAATCATCACATTCCACAAAAATTTACCAGACCACACAAATCTAATAATCCCTACAACCCTACTCACACAATCATTACGGCAAATCACTCGGACAAAGTGTATATAGTATAATACACTTCATCCATACAAATCTTTATAACACTACTCTAACAATGCTTTCAAGGATTATAGAAATAATTCCTTTGGTAAATTTTTATTCTTTATTCTATAGTTCTAATAATTTATAAATACTAAAATAAAATATTTGACATTAACTATCAACTGTGGTACAATTAGTATATGGATAAATATGAATTAACAAATTCATAAATCAATTTCAATTTCCATTGGTGACAAAAGTAACAATATAATAATTTTGAAAGGAGGATTGATAAGATGCAAGTTAAATAATTGATAAATAATATAATAATATAATAATATAATAAAATTTTAAAAAGGAGACAAAGAAAAATGAAAGATATGGATATACCAAAAAGACTAAAACAAACCTATTCAAATATGAAATATAGATGCTATAACCCAAAAGATAAAAGATATAAATACTACGGAGGAAAGGGAATTACTGTTTGTGATGAATGGTTAGAAAACCGAAGAGAGTTTTTTGAATGGGCAATTAATAACGGTTATGAAGATAGTTTAACTATTGATAGAAAAGATTCTAACGGAAATTATTCTCCTGATAATTGTAGGTGGGCAACATATGAAGAACAAGCCAATAATAGAACAAACAATGTATTTATAGAAGTAGATGGTATTACTAAGACAATACCTCAATGGAGTAAAGAAACTGGTTTGAGTATAGGTTTAATTAGAAATAGATTTGAAAATGGAGAAAAAGATTTATTTAGAGAACCCGAAGAATCATTAATTAAAGTCAAAATAAATGGTGAATATAAAAGTTTATATGAATTATCTGATATATCTGGAATTCCTTATTCGGCAATCTATCAGAGGTATAATTCAGGATGGGAAATATAAAATTTAACATCTGAACTTCTTACTAAAAAACAAAAACTTATAGAAATTAATGGAGTAATACATACAATCGCAGAATGGGCAGATATATCTGGAATAACAAAAAGTGATATTTTTAATAGAATATCAATGGGTTGGGAGAAAGAAGACTTAATAAAACCAAAAGGTGAAAAGAACGCTAGTAAAAAATATATAAATATAGATGGAATAATACATAGCAAGAGTGAATGGTGTAAAATAGCTAATATATCTCCTAAAACATTTAATAAAAGAGAAAAGAAAGGATTACGTGGAAAAGATTTAATTGCTCCAACTGTCTATAGTTTAAAAACAAAATAATGTAAATATATAAATAAAAACGCTTTATAATCGCACCCTATTTATGATATATTTATTAAGTGGAGATAATTATCACAGGTACAAATCTGTACAAAATCAGTATCTAGAAAGGAATAACAAAAACATATGAATAAATCTAAACAAAATAATCTTAACCAATTCTCTAACTATAAATCACAACTAAAATCTATACTAAATATTTATTCCATTGCAACATCTCTAAACCAAATCCTAAACAATATATTCTGTACATATTCATTCCCTAAAGGTAAAACTAAATGGAGAGAAATCAGTTCAACAATTCCTAATCCATTCAGACAAAACATATCACTAGAAATTTATCATGTAGAATTAGGTCATGGAATTGATCAAGCAAGATTAGCAGTAAAGAGTGAGATGGAAAGGTATATTGAGTATTTGATTGGGAATAGCAATTGATGTTTTAAATTATTCTATAAATATATAAATATATAAATAAAATGCTTGCATTATTTATTTTAGTATGGTATAATTATTGAGTAGGGATAAATATGAAATAAATTCAGAAAGGAGGAAAATATAATTAAAATTCTATTACATATAATATTGCATCAGATACAAATTAATATTATTGCTAGTGGTTTTACATAAGTACAAAAATAAATTACATTTTGCGTAGCATAAAATATTAATTGAGATGAACTTGTGAAGAACAATTAATATTTTTGTTCCTTTACTCTATCCAATTAAATCAAATTATAAATATCAAATAAATTGGAGGACTTAAAAATGAATTTGAATGTGAATACTCCAAATAACTATTCAAACAATAATCCATATTACTTTTGCTACAGTATTAATCTTTTACGCTTCATTAGAGATAATAATATAGAAAACATAGCAAAAGGAATAAATCCAAAAACAAATAGAACTTATTGGATGTTTCTAAGAAATAATAAACTAGATACAATACTAAATCAATGGAGTAAATAAATGACTACATAATAAGGAAGGAATTAAGTAAAATATGAATAAAGTAGAATCTCTAAAGGACTTGTCTCAATTCTATAACTCAAC
>Ga0209728_1000992_pt1 | contig 19153 bp, 13 predicted proteins | sample RifGroD1_FD_183997 | JGI IMG/M metagenome (GOLD analysis project Ga0209728, IMG submission 183997) | Groundwater microbial communities from Rifle, Colorado, USA - Groundwater D1 (SPAdes) (version 2) | ecosystem: Environmental > Aquatic > Deep subsurface > Groundwater | place: Rifle, Colorado... | reverse complement strand
TGATAATTCTGTTTTATTACCACATAAAGTATCATGAAGTCGTTTATTTAATTTTAAGTCTTTAAAAATTTCTGATTTATCCCTATCTATTATAGCATCAATAAGAGATAATAATCCCATCAGGTAATATTCATCGTTGTTATTATTTTTATTAATAACTCTTGCTATAGCTTCGCAAAATAATGCTCTTATAAGAGATATTTTAACCAATTCTTGAGGTCTTGATTCTATTAATGTATCAATAACAACAAGTGCAAGCCATTTTTTAAATTCTTTTAAGCCAAGAAGTGATAAGGCATTGCGAATGGATGTTATTTTGTCTGAAAAATTAAAAATAGGAGAATTCATGAATTTTAAAAGTTTATATGTTAAAGATATATCTCTTTTTATATAATTTTCTAAAATTGAGAATTCGATGGATGGATTTTGTATCTCTTGCAGCAATTGAAAGTAATTTAAAGTATTTTCTGGCATTTTTCTTGTGCTTAACATAGAGGGTTTACAGAAATAATATCCTTGAAAATAATTATACCCTATATTTTTTGCTTGATTAAAATCTTTGTAACATTCTACTTTTTCTGCAATTGTGATAAGTTTATTTCGTTTTATTTTTGTTAGAATTTTTTCTCTTTCTTCATTTTCTACAAGAAAAAAATCGACTTTAACGAAATCCACTATTTCTAAAAAATCATCCCATTTTTCGTCATATTCAAAATCATCTAAAGCAAGTTTATATCCTTTTTCTTGTAAAAAAATGCACCTTTGAAGTAATGTATTTGATGGTTCTATGTTTTCTAGGATTTCAAAAACAACTTACATCATTAAATAAAAATTTTTCAGTGAGATTTATAAAAAAAGGTTTTCCATTTGAAACGTTATTTAATCCAAAATCTATAAGGAGTCTTTGAACTACTGATTGTGAAGCCGTTGTTCCATCTATGTTAGAAAAAGAATTTTTCATCTCATCTCTAAATAATATTTCATAAGCAAATATCTTGTTATATTTGTCAAAGATCGGATGTCTTGCTATAAAAATATTTTGATCCATAATTTTCTTTCTCCGCAGCGAATATCTCGTTTTGAAAAAATTATTAATGTTTAAAAAGGTAGAATAAATGTCTAATTTATACTGACAATTATAATTATAATCTCAAATTTAAAAAAATCAACATTTATATTATTTTTTTAAATTTATTAAAAGATTTTAATTTTTTGTAAGCTAATTTGTATTTGTTTGATGAGTAAAGTTTTTAATTTTTTTTAATAACCAATAAAGTTATATCATCCTTTTGTTTATCTAAATAATGAAAAACATCGTCTAATATAGAATCTCTAATATTTTCAACATTAGAATCTGAGAACTTTATTATAACATTTGTTAATCTTTGTAAACCATATAATTCATTAATTTTATCATGAGCTTCTATTAGTCCATCTGTATATAAAATTAATATATCATTTTTATTTAATTTAAATGAATAATCTATAGTTTCTTCACCTAATTCTGGAATAATCCCCAACCAAAATCCATTTGTTGGAATATTTTCTATTTCTTTTGTTTCATATCTATAGATAATTATATCAAGATGACATCCTGAAAATAAAACATTGCCATTATTATCAGCACAAAAAAATGATAATGTCATAAAATTATCATCTTGTAATCTATTATGAACATTATCATATATTACTTTATTAACCTGCTTAATTAAATCACAATTGGATATATTTGGATGCGATAAAAGGATAGTTGAGAAAGCCGTTTGAGCCATCATCATAATAAGTCCAGATTTTAAACCATGTCCTGATACGTCACCAATACCAATCCAAAGTCTATTTTGAAAATTTATAAAATCATAATAATCTCCACCAACATCTTCTGCTGGAATCATTTTTGCAGAAATTTCATATTCTTTTAAACTTGGTATTTTAGGTAATAATGATAATTGTATGTTTTTAGCAATATCTAATTCTTTCTTAATAGCTATGTCATCAATCTCTTTTTGTTTGTTCCTTAATTCTATTAATATTTTTTCATAAATATTTTGATAACAGATTGAGATTTCCCTTTCTTACTTAAAAAAAATAAAACGCTATAAAATGAGCTATTTTTATTTATTTCAAAAAAAATATAATTGTTACCTCTAATATTTATTTTATTATTTTTTATTGTATTTAAAATATTTTCAATATTATTATTTAAGAATTCCTGATCTATAATACTAATATCATCTGAGAATGCTATATTAAATTTTTTATTGAACTCCTGATAAATAATAAATATAGAATTTAAATTGCAAAAATTTTCTATTAATTTGATTGTTTTTTGTATTAAATTAGTAAAATTTTTAACATTTGCATTATATTGATAAAATTTATTTTTAATTTCCTGATTTATTGTATATTGCGTATTATTCATTATATTATATATTTCATCAATAGATGTTTTTTTTACATCTTCATAAAATACATTTTCACCATTTCTTAAAACAACTATATTATCACAAATGTCAAAAATCTGATTTGGATTATCAGGTACAAAAATAATCCCTTTTTCTTTCTCTTTTAATTTTTTCAAATGTTTTTTAAATTTATCATAGCATTCTATTGAAATATTATAAGTAGTTTTATCTATTACATAAAATTCAGAATCATCTAGTAATAATTTTATTATTGATAATAATGATTTTTCTTCTTTTGATAATAAGTATCCCTCTTTATTTAAAATATATTGAAAATTAAACTCTTCTAATAATCCTTTGATCTTTTTAATCTGAGTAGATTTTGAAATTATACCAAATTTTGTAACATTTTTTAAATTACCAATAAAAAAATTATCAATAGTTGATAGATATGGAAAAAATTTTTCAAAACCAAAGCAAGAAGAAATTAATGATACATCATAACCACTTTCTTTATTTCTTTTATATTCTTTATTATTGATAATAATATTTCCAGAATAAGGAATTATGTGACCAGATATTATTTTTAATAAATTTGAGGTTTCTGAGCTATTAAGGCTTATTATACCAGTAATATTATTTTTATGAAATTTTAAATTTATATTTTTTAAAATATATTCATAACCTATTTTTTTTGAAATGTTAACTAATTCAATCATCTATACACCTTATAACTATATAGTATAAATTTACCCCAAATCTATCGCTTCATTAAAACATAAAAGATTGTATTAATTTTAGGTATATACTCAAACTTGAGTGGTTTGAGTATAACCTAATAAAATTTTTTGTTATAAAATTTATTTTTTCTAAAATCAAATTTATGCTTTTTTTCTTGTTGCTATATCAGCCCATACAGCAAGTAATAAAATTAATCCTTTTATGATGTATTGATAAGTAACATCGAGGTTCATTAAACTCATTCCGTTATCAAGGCTTGCCATAACCAAAGCACCTATTATAGACCCAAATATCGTACCAACGCCACCCATTGTACTACCACCGATTATAGCAGCTGCTATTGCATCAAGCTCAAAGTTTTGACCAGCAGAAGTTGTTGCAGCATTCAACCTTGATGTAAAAACAACACCAGCAATAGCAGTCATTACACCCATTATTACAAAAAGACTCATTAGTCTTTGTTTAATATTAATTCCAGAAAGTTTAGCAGCCTCAGCATTTCCTCCTATTGCATAAAGATGTCTACCAAAAGGAGTATTATTTGATATAAAAGAAAATAATAATGTTAAACCTATTACTAAAAGTATAGCATAAGGAATACCTTTATCAAAAATCATTATTGAGAAAAATAAAGCAATTACAACACTTAGTAAAACTATTTTTAAAATTTCAAAGTTTAAAGGTAGAACTTTAAAACCATATTTGATTCTTGATTGTCTTTTTTTAATTTGGAAGAAAATGAACAGTGCAATAAATATTAGAGCAAAAATTAAACTTATATCATTAAAAGGTGGTTGATTAGTTTCATAAAATTTACCACCAAATATAGAAACCCAGCCAGTTACCACATCTCCATAAGAATCTTTTATAGCATTTCCAAATTGGTCTAATTTTGGAGTTATTCTATAAAGAAAAGAAGGTAGATAATCTTGTCCAATTGCTTTAAAACTATCTTTCATAGGACCAATTGTTTGCCCGCCAGTAATCCCAAGTATCGCACCTCTAAAAGCAATCATACTTGCGAGAGTTACAATAAATGCAGGTATTTGCTTATGTGCAACCCAATAACCATGCCATACACCTACCATTCCACCAACAATCATAGCAAGTAAAATAGTTGGAATAGTTGGCATATTAAGTTTAACCTGTAAAACGGCTGCAATAGCACCAATAAAACCGGCAACAGAACCAACAGAAAGGTCAAGATGCCCTGCTACTAAGACTAATGTCATTCCACAGGCAAGTATTGCAATTGTGTTACTTTGTAAAAATAAATTTGAAAGGTTACGGGGACTAATAAATATAAAATTTGTTAAAAATGTAAAAATTAACCATATAGCAAGTAAAGCTATAATCATTGTTGATTGTCTGATATTTTCTTTTATTGATTTTTGAATAAAACTAAAGAATTTGTTTTCTTTTTCGTTTTCCATTACATCCTCCTATAAAAACTTATAACACGGATTAGTACCGATTTTCACTGATAACACAGATTGATATTTAACTAATTAAACTCCACCTGTGGCATAATACATTATTTTTTCTTGTGTTGCTTCTTCTCTTAATAATTCCTTATTAAATACTCCTTCGTGCATTACTAAAATTCTATCACTCATTCCAAGAATTTCAGGAAGGTCAGAAGAAATCATTATAACACAAACTCCATTGTCAACTAATTCGTTCATTATATTATATATTTCAAATTTTGCACCGACATCTATTCCTCTTGTTGGTTCATCGAGTATCAAAACTTTTGGTTTTGTCATAAGCCATTTTGCAATAACTACTTTTTGTTGATTACCACCACTTAAATTACAAACTTTTTGTTCAATAGAAGGTGTTTTTATTTTTAAGCTTTTTGAATATTCATTACTGCTTTTAATTTCTTCATTTTTATTTATAACATAAAATTTTGAAATTTTTTCAAGGCTTGATAAACTTATATTAGATTTTATATCTTGATTTAAAACTAAACCATATCTTTTTCTATCTTCAGATAATAAACTTATACCTGCACTGATAGCATCTTTTGCACCTTTAAGTTTTAATTTTTTTCCATTAAGAAAAATTTCACCTGAAGTAATACGACCCCAAACGCCAAAAATACTCATTGCAAGTTCTGTTCTACCCGCACCCATAAGTCCTGCAATACCAAGTATTTCTCCTTTTTTTGCAACAAAATTTATATTATGATTTACTTTTTCATCTATTGAAGGGTCATAAACAGTCCAATTTTTTACTTCAAAAACGACTTCTTGTGCTGTTCTTTGTTTTTTAGGATAGATTTGAGTTAATTCTCTACCTACCATTTTTGCAATTAATTTATCTTCTGTTAAATCTTTTCTTTCTTCTGTACAAACAGTTTTTCCATCTCTTAAAATCGTCATTCTATCTGCGATTTGAAATAATTCTTTTAGCCTATGAGAAATATAAATGCAAGTTACACCTTTTGCTTTTAATTCTTTTAGAATATTTAAAAGATTGTCTGCTTCTGTCTCTGTTAGAGCGGCTGTTGGCTCATCAAGTATCAAAATATCTGCATTTTTTGCTATTGCTTTGGCTATTTCTACAAGTTGTTGCTCACCAACACCAAGATTTAGTATTTTAGTAGAAGGATTTGCATTCATTTTGACTTCTTTTAAGATTTTAGTTGTTTCAGAAAAAGATATATCCCAGTTGATTATTCCATTTTTATTTTTTTCATTTCCCAAAAAAATATTTTCACATATACTCATTTCTTTTATTAAAGCAAGCTCTTGATAGATGATAGCAACGCGAGCTTTTTCACTATCTTTTATAGTTTTAAAAGTTTGGACTTTACCATTTATAATTATATCACCATTATAAGTCCCATAAGGATAAACGCCGCTTAATACTTTCATTAAAGTTGATTTTCCTGCCCCATTTTCACCAACTAAGGCATGAATTTCACCTTTTTTTACCTGAAATGTGACATTATCTAAAGCTTTTACTCCGGGGAACTCTTTTGTAATTCCTTTCATTTCAAGAATAATATCGCCATTCATATTTTAATCCTTTTTTGTAAAAATTTGAGTGGAACGACATAAACGCCATTCCACCTTTGCAATTATTGCGAGCGTATTTTATTTTTTGTAAACATCTTCTTTATTCAAATAGCCGCTTTCTATTAAAACTTCATCGATGTTTGCTTTATCAACAACAATAGGAGTCAATAAAATAGAAAGAACATCAATTTTACCATTATTTACTGTACCGTTTGTATCAAATTTTTCACCTTTTGCTAATTTCATAGCAATTTCAATTGCTTTTTCACCAAGAAATCTTGTATCTTTTAAAATTGTCATTGTTTGTGTGCCTTGTACTATTCTTTGTGCACCTTGTAATTCTGCATCTTGACCTGTGATAGGTACTTTACCAGAGAGTTTTTGACCTGCTAAAGCTTGGATACATCCGCCAGAAGTACCATCATTTGGTGCTAATACTGCTTGAATATCATTGTTGTTTGCAGTTAATGCGTTTTCCATTAATTTTTGTGCGTTTGCTGGTTGCCAGTCAATTACTGCTTGTTCCATTACTATTCTTATATCACCTTTATCAACGAGTGGTTTTATAAATTTCATTGCACCTTCTTTAAATAAAGTGGCGTTATTATCAGTAGGAGCTCCTGAAAGAATAACATAATTTCCTTTTGGAACAAGTTTAGTCAAATATTCACCTTGTAATTCACCAACTTTAACATTATCAAAAGAAATGTAAACATCTACATTTGAGTTCATTATTAACCTATCATAAGAAATTACAGGGATTTTTGATTTGTGAGCCTTTTCTATTATTGTAGAAGAAGCACTTGCATCATGTGGAGCAACGATAAGAACTTTTACACCTTGAGAAATTAAATTTTCACATTGAGAAGTTTGTTTCCCTTGATCATTGTCAGAAACTTGTACCATTAATTCAACACCGAGTTTTTTTGCAACTTCAAGCATTTTTATTTTGTCTCTAACCCATCTTTCTTCTCTTTGTGTTGGTAAAGATAAACCGATTTTAAATTTTTCTTCTCCACAAGAAAAGAACGCTAAAGAAGCGATTAAAATTGTCAATAAAAATAAGACCTTTTTCATAAAATAAATCTCCTTGTTTTCTGATCTGTTTGAATAATTCAAACAGTTTTTTTAATGATTTTTTAGATTTGCAAATCCAATCAAACTATACAGTGAGTATAATGCTAAAAAATATTGATTGTCAATCATACTTTCGGATGATTTTATAAAATGTAGACTTTTTGGAAGAAATCACCCGATTGGACGATTTGAAAATTTTAGAGATTTTATTCTTTAAAATCGAGGATTAGGTTTATTAAGTCGATTCTTTGGTTTATACCGAGTTTTTGATAAATCTTTGCTATGTGGGTCTTTACAGTATTTATAGAAATAAATAATTTACCAGAAATTTCTTTATTACTATAACCTTTTATTAAAAATATAATAATTTCTTTTTCTCTTTCAGTAATTCCCCATTGTTGAGAAATTAGATCGATATTTTTTGTGCGATTGGATTCTCTGCCAGAAATTAAAGACAAAATGGTTTCTTTATTTAAATCTTTATTTATTTCTGTAGTTTCTATTTTTCCTTCTTTTAAAATAGAAACTCTATCTGATATTTTTAATGCTTCTTCTAATTCTTTAGTAAAATAAATACAGGTTATTCCTTTTTCTTTTAATTTTTTTATGAGACAAAACAGATTTTCTAATTCTATTTTAGTTAAGCCGATTGTTGGTTCATCAAAAATTATAATTTTGGGGTCTTTTGTTATTGCTTTTATTATTTTAACAAGTTGTTGTTCTCCCAAACTCAAACTTTTCAGTTTTGTATCAGGATCAAGATTGATATTTAAAATTTCAAATAAATTATATGTCATTTCTATTTGTTTTTTCCATTTTATAATTCCATTTTCTTTTATTTCATTACCCAAGAATATATTTTCTAGAATTGTCATATCTTTAATTAAATTTTGATCTTGATAAACAACCCCAATATTTTTGAGATTACTTTTTGTATTTTTATCAATTGTAACGCCATTAATTATTAATTCACCAGTATAAGTTTCGAGTTCATAAATTCCTGCAATTATTTTTACTAAAGCAGATTTTCCACTGCCTTTCATCCCTACAATAGAATGAATTTCCCCAGAAAGAATCTGTAGAGATAAATTATTTATTGAAAGAGAATTAGAGCATAATTTTGTTATATTTTTTAATTCAATTAGAATATTTTGCATAATTATTTCCTGATAAGATTATATAACAAAAAAGCATTTTTAAGTAAAGATTAATAAAATTATTACATTAATATATATTTATGATATAACACGGATGAACACAGATTGACACAAATTACGCTTTTGGTATATAATAAAGTGTAGTCCAATGAAAATCTGTGCTAATATGTGTTATGGGGATGATTATGGTAGAATATGAAGATATGACTGAAGATGAGCGAGAAAGATTTGTTTATTTGTTGTTAAGCGAGCAGGATTTGAAGGCAATAACTCTAATTATGATGAAAAAATATGGTCAAAATGTTTCAACAGAACAAATAATGCGTTTTGCTTTTAAAGTTGCAAGAAACAAGATGATGCCAGCTCATCTAAAGAAAAAAAATAAGAAAAAATAAATTTAATTTTCTACTTGACATATTGTACTATTACTATTATACTTGTATTAGTTCAATAATACAATTGCTTTGGGAGAAAACTATGAAAAAAATAGCTCTTATAATTTTTGTTTTATCAATTTGTTTTTTTATTTTTTCTAAAGAATCAAAAATCCAATTTAATGGAGTTTTAGAATCCACTATTAATTTAAGCCATTATAAAAATAATATAAACCATATTCCTGGAGGCTTTAATTGGGGATGGAGCAATCAAGCAAACTTACGATTTAAGACTAATATTGGTGATTATCTATCTTTTGGTTTTGCGATAAATATAAATACACTATCTGGTAGTTTAACAAATCCTTATAGACTTTATTATATACAAGAAGCTCTATCTAATGGAACAACTGTATTAAATCCAAATAATATTTATGGAAGTTTTCTTTCTATCCCATTCTACTACAAATCAACTTATGTTGGCTCGTTTGAATTAGAAAGATTGTATTTTAAGGGTGGAAATGATTATTTTGATATAGAAGCGGGTTTAATTAGACTCGCAAGAGGTTATGGTTTTGCTTTTAGCCCAATTGACTTATTTAATCCACGAGATGCTTTTAGAGAAGGACGACCAGAGGGCAAACTTGCAGTCGTAGGAACATTCTACCCAATGGATTTGTGGAAAATCCAAACTTTTGTAATCGCACCAGACAATCCTATCGAAAGTAGAGGCTGGGGGTTTAAATTCGGTGCAGCAACGATTTTTTCTGTAAAAAAATTAAATTTTGAGTTTTTATACACACTTTTTACCCCAGAAATAGATTATCTAAAAGACCCAAAAGAGCTTGGCTTACCACCTTCTACACAAAATGATTTTACACATATAGCAGGTTTTAGCATGAAAGCGGATGTTGAAGTTGGACTTTTTGTTGATATGATTTATCGTTTTGAACAAAGGGCTTTTAGAGACAGTAAATATTACGGCAAAGAGTTTAAAGGTTACGAAGGCTTAGAAGCAGCAATTGGAGTTGATTACACGCTACCCGGTGGCAAAGTTTATTTACTTTTAGAATATATGTTTTATGGTAGTGGAATGCTTGATTGGTGGGATGGAAAATTGGATAATTTGTATTCTGATAATCAATTGGCAGGCTTTAAAAAGGAAGATTGGGCAAATTATAGCCCTATTGGAAGAATGGGTTTTTTAGATGCAAAGAAAAAACAATTAAATTTTTTAAGACATAATTATCTTTTTGGTTTAATTAGATGGAAAACAAATGATTATCTAAATCTTAGTGCAAATTATATGTTTGGCATAGATGACCAATCTGGTTTACTAAGCCTTTCACTTGAAGTAGAACCATTTCAAGCATTTACTATAAATCTTACAGCAATGTATCCATTTGATTGGTATATGCTTAATACTAACTGGCAACCAGGTGAGTTTGGAAATGTAAATCTTGGTTTTTATCAAAACTATAAAGTAACTGTAAAGGTTAGATTTTAATAAGATGTTTTAGAGTGGGGCTGTCCAAAAAGTTATTTTTTGTAAAATTTTACTTACAGACAACCCCCACTTTGATTTTTATTATTAGATATAGAATTAGAAAATTTGTGGCTAAATTTAGAAAATATATATGTTATTTTAGTTGATTTATAGAATAAAAACTCCATCTAAACTCGATGCCCCATAAGAAATCTGCAAAAAATATTTTAGTATATCCTTCATTCCAAAAAGTCTCTTTACCATAATCAAAATTTGCTTCAAAAGTACCACCAATTAAAAATTTAAAATTCTTTTTAGTTTTTAATTCGTAACCTATTAATAGGTTTGGACCATATCTAAAAGTAGTTAAAAGACTTTCTAAATCATAATCTAAGTTATAATTTACATTATATTGACCAATTAAACTAATGCCATATTCTAAAACAAGCATATTTTTTTGCAAATTACCGAATTTAGTATTAATTTTAAAATTACCTATTAAATTATTAATAATAGAAAAAACTAAACCATAGTTTAAAGTCGTTCCATATCCTAAAGAAGCAGTAATTCCTAAACTAAATTTTTTATTTATATAATAATTCAATTCAGATACTAAAGAAGTGGAAAATAATTGAGCAAATTGAAAATTAGTAAGGTTATCGAAATAAGATATTTCATAGTCATAAAAAGAAGAATTAAATTTATATGAGGTTTCTTGATTAGAATATTTAAAATTAAAATAATGGTTAAAATTACCACCAATTGCAAATTCTATAAACTTTGAATTTTTTTGTATTTGTTTGCCATTTGTATTAGAAAAAATAAAAGTAGAAACTATAAATATCAAAATAATTAAAATTAAATTCCTTTTCATAAAACAAGTATCCTTTAGTTTTTATATTTTTAGTTTTGAAATGAAAAACTATTTTAATTCATTTATTGAATAAAAACTCCATCTAAACTCAATGCCCCATAAGAAATTTGAAAAAAATGCGTTATCATATTTTTTAGTTAACTTATCCATTTTTGTATAATAATCAAAATTTGCTTCAAAAGTACCACCAATTAAAAATTTAAAATTCTTTTTAGTTTTTAGTTCATATCCTATTAATAAATTGGGACCACCTCTAAAAGTAGTTGAAATATCTCCTAATATTAATGAAAAATTACCATTATAGTTATAACTAAGACCATATTGACCAATTAAACTAATCCCATATTCTAAAACAAGCATATTTTTAAATAAATTGCCAAATTTATTGTTAAATTTTAAAGTAAATATTAAATTATTAATACCCAATAAAAAAAAGTAACTTAAGCTAGCCCCATATCCTAAAGAAACGATAATGCCTAAACTAAATTTTTTATTTATATAATAATCAAATTCAAATACCAATGAGCTAGAAAATAGATGAGTAAAGGAAAGATATTCAAGATAAAATCTGTTTTCATAATATCTTTTTTGAATACTATACTTAAAATTAAAACAATGACTAAAACTACCACCAACAGCAAATTCTATAAACTTTGAATTTTTTGATGTTTGTTTGTCATTTGTATTAGAAAAAATAAAAGTAGAAATAATTAAAATAAAAACAATTAAAATCAAATTCTTTTTCATAAAAAAGCCTTTGCAAGTAAAATTTATTGATTTTAAAAAAAATATCATTCTTTTTGTGAGAAATCAATAAATTTTGGTTGTTTTTGGTATGTATTTATCGAATATTAAAAAAAAAAGATATTATTTAAAATTTATGGTAATACACCCTTTTTTAGCATTTCTTCAAAGATTGGTTCTCTAACTGGTCTACTAAAATAATATCCTTGCATTTTGTTGCAATCAAGTTTTTTTAGTATTTCGTATTGTTCTTTTGTAGCAACACCTTCTATTATTATGTCTTTTTCTCTACTTTTTATTATATCGATGATGCCAGTAAGAAATTCGATTTCACTATCACTTTCTGTGATATTATCTACGAATGCTTTATCTATTTTTATCGTTGCCACAGGCAGGTGTTTTAGATAACTAAGTGAAGAATGCCCAATGCCAAAATCATCAACCAACACATCTATACCCATATTTTTTAGAATTTTGATTTTTTCGCATGAATCTTTATAATTTTTCATACTTTCAGTTTCTGTAATCTCAAGTTTTAAATGTTTTGTGTCAAAGGAATGATGGTTTTTTGTTGCGTTTTCTATTATTTCTAATAAGTTTGGGTTTTCAAATTCACGGGGTGTAAGATTTACAGATATATAAATATCAAACTCTTTAGTCCATTTTTCTAATTTTTTACAAACTTCAAACAATGCCCATTTTCCAATAGAAATTATTAAATTGCTTTCCTGTGCGATAGGGATAAAATCCATTGGTGGAACAAGTCCTTTTACAGGATGATTCCATCTAATGAGTGCTTCTGCACCAACAATTTTACATTTCATATTAACGATTGGTTGAAAATATAATTCTAATTGTTCTTCTTGGAATGCTTTTTGTAAGTCTTTTTCTATTTCGAGCCGATCAATGGCTTGTTTATGCAGATTTTCATCAAAAATTAAATATTTATCATCAAGTCTTTTGGCTTCTGATACTGCAAAAATCGCTTTTCTTAGTAGTTCTTCTTTTGTTTTACCATCATTTGGTGATATAGAAATACCAATATGGCTATTTATAATTATGTCCTGTTCTTTATAGTTGTATGGAATAGAAATACTGTTATAAATTTTTCGTGCGACTTCTAAAACATGTGTATCTTTTGTTATTGTAGAAAGAATTACAACAATTTCATCACCTTCAAACCTAAAAACATAGTCACTATTTCTTAGTGAGTTTTTTATTCGTATCCCAGTATTCTCAAGTAGAATGTCTCCTATGTCGTAACCATAAATTTTATTTATTTTATTAAAATTTTCCAAATTGATAAGCATTAAGGCAATATGGTTGTTATTTTGTCGTTTTGATTTATCAAGTTCGATGTCTAATACTATTTCTAATGATTTCTGTTATATAAGCCAGTTTTTAAATCTTTAAACTCAAAATCGATTAGCCTTTCTTCAATTTCTTTTACTTTTGATATATCATGTGAAAAAACTAATACATGAGTTATCCCGTGTTCTTCAATATATGGGTAATAAACGACATGCATATATCTATCCATATCGCCAAATCTAAATTTTTCGATGCAATGAACTTCTTCTCCCGAAAAACATTTGTCAAAATGAGGTTTTATTAGATTAGCAAATTTATTCTCGCCCCATAGTTCGGCAACTGTTTTATTTAAAATTTGTTCTCTTTTTAGTCCCAAAGTGGTGCAATAAGCGTCATTTACCACTATGTATCTGTATTCTTTATTTATTAGCGAAATATAATCTTTTGATGTGTTTACTATGTATTCAAATGTATTAATCATATTGTTTATTATACTATTTTTTTAGAAAAATAATATTGTTTTTTTTAAAAAATTAATAATTTTTTTTATAACAATATTTTTTGTTGGAAATAGATATTTACTTTGATGTGGAAAATATTATAACACGAATGTCAAATTACATTTAGTAAAATTTTAACACAAAGATCACAAACAGACTATGTAAATAGTCAAACTTTGTTTTATATAATATTTTACTACTTTATGCCTATTTATTATCTTATTACTACTACTGGTAATGGTGTTGAATCTCATGCAAATAACGATACTTTTGTTTCTTTATTTAATGATAACAAAAATTGAACTAATAACAATAAAAATGGCAAAGATTTATAGGAAAATCTCTTTTTAGATTAAAAAAAGCCATTTTCTAAAAATTTAAAAAAATCATCAATGAAAACAAATAATTCTGTTGTATAATCTATATTGTAACACATATATTCCTCATTTTTATGTGTTTTTTTTCTTTACAATTTTATTATATCAAAATTTATGGTTCTGCTTAATTTTTATTCTTTGTAAAAAATAAAAATTGTACCCTTTACCGTAATTTTTTTACGGTAATTGTTGCAAAAAATCGTATAATGTTTTATTATTTGGAATAATGAGCCGACAAAAATACAGAGGATTATTTTATGCTAAATAGATTTGAAGTAACAAATTTTAAGAATTTTAATGAAAAATTTGTTTTTGATTTGTCGCAAACTAAAAATTATGAGTTTAACTCAGATTGTATTAAAAACGGTATTGTTAATAAAGCTTTGATATACGGACTAAATGGCTGTGGTAAATCAAATCTTGGTTTGGCAATTTTTGATATAATTTCACATTTGACGGATAAACAAAAAAGATCAGAATATTATGATAATTATTTAAATGGTCAAAATGATAATAAAATAGCAGAGTTTTATTTCAATTTCAAATTTGGAGATGATATAGTTGAATATAGTTATTCAAAAAAATCATCTGAAGAATTAATTTTTGAAAAACTAACAATAAATGGTAAACTTGTGGTGTATTATGATAGAGAAAACGACAAAGAAATTTTTATCGATTTGGAAGGTGCTGAGACTTTAAATAGAGATTTGAGTCAAAGTAAAATATCTGCTATTAAATACATTAATAGTAATACAAAAATTACCAATAGTATATTCTTACAATTTGTTAATTTTGTAGATAAAATGTTATTTTTTAAATCTTTGGAAGAAAGAATTTATATTGGCTATGAAATAGGAACAGCTGATATATTAGAAGACATTATACAAAAAAATAATTTAAAAGAGTTTGAAATATTTTTAAATGAATCTGGAATTAAATGTAAATTAAAAACAATAGAAATTGACGAAAAAAAACGAATTGTTTTTGATTTTGGTAAAAAAAGTATCAATTTTATTAATAATGCTTCAACTGGAACTCGTTCTTTAACATTATTCTATTATTGGTTACAAAGATTAAGAGATGATTCAAATAAGCCATATTTTGTTTTTATTGACGAATTTGATGCGTTTTATCATCAAAATTTAGCCGAAATCATTGTAAAAGAGTTAAAAAAGAATGATTGTCAAGTAATTTTAACTACTCATGATACAAGTATTATGTCAAATGATTTACTTCGACCAGATTGTTATTTTTTGATGGATAATATTCCAAAAATAAATCCATTGTATAAATTTACTGATAAAGAGTTAAGATTTGCTCATAATTTAGAAAAAATGTATAGGGCAGGGGCATTTGATGAGTAAACCCATTACTTTACTGATTTTTGAAGGAATCAGAGACAATCTAATTAATCTGTGTTATAGCATATAGTTTTATAGGTTGTGTTTTTCCTTTTACTGATATTAATCCAACATCTTCGTAGATAAATTGTCCGTATGTTTTTTTTACTATATTTTCTGACACAAGAAAATCTTGCTTTGTTTCTTTACAAGAACTTTCAATTCTACTTGCAACATTAACAGAGTCGCCTATAACAGTATATTCTATTCTATTTTTACTACCAATGTTTCCTGCTATAACTTCTCCATAATGAATACCAATTCCTTGTCTAATAGGTTCTAAGCCATCTTTAATTCTTTTTGTATTAAATTCTTTTAAATATCTTTTCATCTCAAGCCCAGCCTTAACAGCATTTGAGGCATCTTCTTCTGAAGTATCTGGAGTTCCAAAAGTAGCCATTATTCCATCACCTATAAATTTATCAAGAGTGCCCCCATATTTAAATATTGCTTCAACCATTAATTCATGATAAGAGGATAAAAATTTTGTAATTTCTTCTGGACTCATTGTATCACACATTTTTGTAAAATCTCTTATATCTGCAAATAAAATAGCAACATTTTGTTTTCTTCCGCCAATTTCAAATAATATTTCGTTACCTTCAGATAATCTTTTATAAACATTAGGCGAAAAATATCTTGAAATCTGTTCATTCTGCTTTTCATATTTAACAGCATTAAATACTGTTTTACGATTCTTTGAAAGAAAATATGATAAAATTATGCCCATTGATGTAAAAACTACTAAAAATATAATTAAAATTCCTGGTGCGAAGCTAGCTCCTAAAATATGATCTAATAAATTAGAAGTTATAATAACTCTTTTATCATTTAAAGAATACAAAAGGTAAATTATATTGTTTAGGATAACACCTAAAGTAATAATTAAAGGGTAGATAGGTCTATTCGCAAGACAATGAATAATTAGTATTGAAAAACTTGTTACATAAATACTTCCAGCTTTTAAAATATAGGCTTTCGATACTATCTCGCCTCCAATAGAAATATACCAGAGGAATGGTAAAATCAATAAAATTAATATATCAAAAATTGCTCCAAATAGACCTATGAAGTTTAAGAATTTTCCTTTATTCAATAGAAACCAGAAAATAACTCCTGTTATCATAGAAATTGACATTAATGATATTACAATAATTTGTTCAAATATACTTTGTGCAACAAAAACAGTTAATCCTATTAATGTAAACATAAAAAAGAAACGAAAAATAAGTATAAATTTTAATCCATTTTTTTCTCTTTCTTTCATTATATCATTTAATGAGTTCATATTTTTCCTCATGATTAAGCTATGATTTAAAGTATAAAGTAGAATAATTGTAAAGTCAATATTTTTTAATGTCTTATTTTTTGTGAATTATTGTATAATGATATTTCCTATGATTTTTTGAAATTTATTATAAAATAAATTGCAAGAAATTCAAACTCTCAGTATTTACTTACCTTAATCAATTTTTTTCTAACAAATTATCTTGGAAAGCCCTTTTAACCGATTAATTATTAGAGAATAATTTTTTTTATTCTTTGCCTTGACTTTTTAGAAAACTTAGATTATAAATTTTACTATCAGTTCAATAATATAGTAATTTTAATTATAAATTTTACTATCAGTTCAATAATATAGTAGTCGAAATTATAGATTTTATTATCAGCTCAGACATAATAGTTTTAATTATAAATTTTGTGGGATATTATTATTTATTGTTATTTTCATCAAGGAACAAATTCTTTCTGTATAGAAAGAATCTTTTTGCAATTATCTTTAGGAGGATAAAATGGGAAAAAATAGTTTAATTTTTCTTTTATTTTTTATTTTTATTTGGTCTTGTCAACCAAAAATAGAAGAAACAACTACAACTACTACAAACAATACTGTGACGACAACTATCAGTAGTAACTTCACGACTATGCTTAATACCCTTGGTGTTAATACAAATATAGGAGATGTGAAAAACCCATCAGGTGAAACTCTTTCGGCTGATTATAATCCATTAGGAAAGAAAAAAGGTTGTCTGGCTCCACGTACAGAACTTTATTTTGCAGGTTGGCGTGATACAAGTGATAACAAAGATACTGGAATTTATGACGATATTTCAGGACAAGCACCGTTAACAGCACCAACAAAACTTTATTCTGATTCAGATCAATCATGGATCAATGGAATAATAAGAGATAGTACAATCGCTTCTGATTTTGACGGAGATGGTAAAGATGAAATTGTCGTTGTATATTCTATACAGAATGGTGTGAATATTGATCTTAAATTAAAATATATTGATAAATCTAATTCGGATTATATAACAACTATATCAACTCTTACTTCTGTAGAATCAACTCCTTCAACACCTTATCACTTTCTGGATACAGGAGATTTAGACGGAGATGGCAAAGATGAATTGTTAGTTAGCTGGGATAAATATTTTTTCATATTCAAAAATGTTAATACATCAACACCAGTTATAAAAGAGTCAAAGATATTTCCGTCAGGTTGGTGGAATTGGAGTGCATGCGGTGATTTTGATGGAGATTCAAAAAAAGAATTTGTGATACTGGGGAATAACACAGCAGGTACAGGAACTTATAATTTATATGATGGAACATTAACAACACCGTTTACTGGGAAAACAGATCAATTTATGGTGTTTAATAACCGAAATTATAGGCAGGGGCGTGTAAAAAGCGGAGATATAGATGGCGATAATTTGGACGAAATTGTAATTGCTGCATGGGAAGGTACTTACTACAGACTTATAATATTGGATGATTTCAGAAATAATTTTGCAACAATTCTAAATGGTGATTCTTATTATTATTCTGCGGAAAACTCTCCTTTTCATGGATTAGAATTACTAGATTTTGATGGGGATGGAATTGACGAAATGTTATTTGGTTCTACAATCTATGATGATGCAAAGCATACTTATGCAACTCTTTATTCCACTTCATGGGAAAATTTTTTTTCCAGAGCAAGTACTGATCATGGAGATTTTAATGGTGACGGTAAAGAGGACCTTTACTGTACTACACAAGACACAAATGAAGTAGATACATATTTATACATATTAGGAAAAGATGCAAATGGAAATAATGCAACATTATTTCATCGAACCAGCACAGGGGGAACTAATGCTGTTGTTTGTGCTGCAAATATTGATAATGATTCAAGGATTGTTGAATATCAAAACCATGAATTATTATTTTCAAATCCGATAGTACTGACAGTTCTTGCAAGCCCTCCTTATCAAAGTGAATATGGACAGGAAGGTTGTTCTGCATCTTTTGGACAGTCAAGTGGGCAGACTGTGGAAAAATCAAAATCAATAGGTTTCTCATACGGACTTATTATTGGATATGAATTTGAAGAACCTATAACAAACAGTGGTTCATCATTCAAAGCTACTATAGAGAATTCCTTTGATTGGACTTCAGGTCAATCAATTACAAAAGAGGTTTCTTTTTCTTATAATTCAGGTCATGGTGAGGATAAAGTAATATTCTCTTCAATTCCTTATGATGTATATTACTATAAAGTATTGGAGTCTCCGGTTGCTAATGAGATTAATAAAAATATTCATATTTCTATTCCACGTAAGGCAGGGACTTATTCAGTCGAGAGAAATTTTTATAATGCAAACAATGGTGAAAATTTCGATATTGACTCAAATG
>Ga0209728_1000991_pt1 | contig 19158 bp, 42 predicted proteins | sample RifGroD1_FD_183997 | JGI IMG/M metagenome (GOLD analysis project Ga0209728, IMG submission 183997) | Groundwater microbial communities from Rifle, Colorado, USA - Groundwater D1 (SPAdes) (version 2) | ecosystem: Environmental > Aquatic > Deep subsurface > Groundwater | place: Rifle, Colorado... | reverse complement strand
GTATAGTCTAAATCATCTGGTAGTAAGACATAATAAGCTATCCTGAGATCATGCCACTGGATAGCTTATAAAAATAAGTATTATTTCTTGACATCATTAGGAAGTCTATGGTATTATATTATATAAGTGTGATAGTGATGTGAAGGAGTGATATTTAAATGTTAAAAGAAAAATCAGTTGAATTAATTCAAGAACTAAATGTTTTAATTAAAGAGTATGCATCGAATGACAAGGTAAGAAAAATAATTGTTGAAGAGTTTGACAAAAGAAATATGAAGGGTAGCTTGGCAGTTGGTATTCTAAATAAAAACAGAGAATTATCCACATTAGATATTGATGAAAGTAAAGATTTAATAATGTTATTTATTTTTACTATGAGTATGTATAATGCATTGACACATAAAGAGTCAGAAGATAAAGAATCATTGGGGGAAATTGAAGAAATATTGAGAATTGATCCCAAAAATTATTTTAATGAAATTGAGATTGAGAATTTAAATGATTATAAATTTGAAAAGAAAGTAGACAAAAAAGACGAAGTTATTATTTTTCCTAAAATGAACAGAATTGCTCCTGGATTTTATTCTGGATATATATCAGGAAAACATTTTGCTGAATTAGATGCTGGAAATGAATTCATCTATAATTTTAAGACACAGCGTGACCCAATTATTGATGTATATGGAATGAAACGAATACATTTAAACAAAACAAATGCAAAAGAAATTAGAGATGGAGTTCTTTCAGGAGATCAATTCCCTACTACTATAGTAGTAAATGTTCTTAAAGATGGTACAGATGAAATATATTATGATGAAAAGTCTGGTGATCTGTCTATTATATCAGGAACTAAAAACCTTGTGGACGGTATGCACAGGAAGGTCGGAAATAGCCTAGCTTTCGCAGTTAACCCTGACATACAATTTAATTGGTTATTAGTTGTAACAAATTATAGTGAGATTAGAGCGCAAAAGTATATGGTTGAAATCAATAAGCAACAAAAAATGAAACAAGAGCATATTAAGAATATGGATACTGCTAGTCTTGGCAATGTAGTCGTGGATGCAATTAAAGATATTGATACCTCTGAATTTGCAGATCAAATAAAGGACAATGACAAAGAAATTGGACATTTTGAACTTGAACATTTCGGTATGGCAAAGAAGTCAACATTGGCTATGGCTATTGAAGAATGTTACGGTGATAGACTAACTAACAAACTTCAAATAAGACCTATTGCGAAGCATATAGCTAACGTAATGGATTATATCATAGGTTTACACGTAGAAGAGTTTATGGAGCATCCTGAAGCAACTCAGAAGGTAAGCTACATCAATCATAAGAATATGTTTGCAGGATATATTGCCTTGTCTGAACGTTTATATGGAGTAAAAAAGTGGGAAGATATACTTGAAGAAATTTTAGATAAAATTGATTTCAGTATGGAAAATCCATTCTGGGATGATATTAAATTAAGTAAAGAATCAGACATGAAAAAATCTACACGCACAAATCTTTATAAATTCTTTCAAAAATTAATTTAATGGAGGTACTTTAAAATGACTAAAATTGAAATTACCGATGATGAATTGCAAACTGAAGAAAAATTAGTATTTGAAGTAGATCCTGAAGTTAAGGAAGAATTTTTGGAAAAGCAAATGAAATCAACCAGAAGTTATTATCGTTATATCTTGCAATTAGCAGATGACTTCGAAGTTAAGCTTGGAAAGGAAATCTACAACTTTAATGCAGAAGAGAGAGACGAATTGTTAATTGTCCAATATAAAAACAAAAACACATTTGCATTTCAAACTGTTTTATCTCCTTTAAAAACTTATGTTGATTTCTGTATAGCACCAAAGAATTTAGTAAAACACAATGAAAATCGTTTCGCCAATATTCTTACTTCTAATTATAAATCGTATATCAATATTCAAGCAAAAGAAAATTCCTATATTCCATTATCAGAATGTAGAGAATTTCAATCTAAATTAGTGAATTATCAAGATAGAGCAATTATTGAATTGCCAAATCTAGGGGTCAGAGGTCGTACTGAAAAAGGTAATACTCTTGAGGAACTAGTTAATCTAAAAGTTAAAGATATTGGCTGGAAAGAAAAGAGATTGTATCTTACTAAAAACAATGGTGAATTTAGATGGATGGATGTAGATGATTATACATTAGATTTACTCAAGAAGGTTATTGATCAAGATTTTTATGTCGCTAACAATGGATTAAAGACAAAACCTAATGATGATGGAGTATATGAAAGTACGGATAGGGGAAGAATAATCAATAAAACTGAATATGCTTTTAGAACTCCAGGAAAGAACAAAAATGGAAAAGTAGATTATCAATTCTTTGCCAGTAGAATACAACGAATTCAAAAATGGCTAGGAAAACCATATATTAGTATTAGTAATCTTTATTTCTCTGCCATTATTGAATATGCAAAAGGAGAAAAGAAAAAGAAGGGGGAGTTAACTAAGGAAGATTATATCAAAATTAATGAGAGGTTTGAATTTGGAGAAAATGGGGAAAAATATCTCTTTAAGACTAAAGAATTAATTGCAACTTATTTGGATGACGAGAGGTAATTATTATGCAAAATACGTTATCAGAGATGTGGAGAAAATACAATTTGCTTCTCTCTTTTAAGAATGAGATGAATAAATTGGGTTATGCTTCTAAAGATTTGTATTCCATTGAAATGCAAATGGAAGTTTTGATGCAGTTAATTCAGGTAGAGAGTGAAAACGTTTTGGAGTCTCTATTAAAGAAAACTTATTTTCGCTTACTAAAGAAGATTAATAGAGGCATTAATTATTTACCTGATATACTGTCTAACAGTGAGGAATGGGTTCTTAATCCTATTGAAAAAGATACTACTGCGTGGACTGATTTAGATGTTTTAATTTTTACCACAAAGACCAAAACAGTAGTATTTAGTAGATTATCTAGACAAATGGAAGGTAGTCGATATGTTGACGGTAAATGGCAATAGGAGGTTAATATTAATGAATGTTGGAGAAAAAGTTTATTTATTTAAAGAAAGGTTAAACCATAAATATTTTGCTGATTTTGCTAGAGCAGCAAATGTCCCTCCTGCGTGGTTAAATGAAATTAAAGACAAAGAAGAAATCAAACAAATAAGTGATATGACATATCTTATAAATCTTTGCTCATATTTAGGGATGACAATTGATGATTTTTTAAGAAATGATGATGTTATAAAAGAAGAAATTCCTGAAGTTATTAATCTGAATTCGGAAGATATTGGTATTTTGATCAATAATATGATACTATTATTATGTAAGGATGGAACAAAAATGGACAATGTAATTATGGATGATAAAAGTAAAGAAGTTTGTATTGATTCATTAAATGTGGTAAAAACACTAGTAAAACAACATTTATAAAGGAGGTGAATATAATCATGGTGTTTAAAGGAAGATACACTGATACATTTGAGATGGATGATATAGAAGTTTATCAGTTAGTAAAAGATGGTTCTTTAAGATCATACCCAAGTGGATTTTGGGACGGAGTTACAGCTTCCAAAACAGCAGAAAAAATCACAAAATATGTTTTCAAGGATGTTTTAAATTGGAGTATTGATGACATTAAGGTAAAAGTCACTAGAGAGATATTTGAGGAATATAAATTAGTTGGAATGCTTAAAAACATATATGATTTTAGTATGTATATTTGTTTAGGTGAAGTCTATCCAGAATTAAAGGAATGGGCAAATAAGCAATATCAAACTAACGAACATGCTGATTTTGTCCATAGAAAATATTCAGATGATGAATTGATTTATATCCTCCAAGAAAAATCAAAGGAATTAAATAGAATTCCAAAAGGTGTTGATATGAAAACACCAAGCAGTGCTATTTATAGCAGTAGATTTGGTTCATGGGAAAAATCTTTAATGAAAGCAGGACTAATCGAAGATATTTATAAAGATGTTGATTTTGAAAAGAATTCTAAGGAATCGGTTATATATCATTTAAAAGAATTATTTGCAGAAAAAGAAAGAGTATTAGACAAGGATGAAATATTTGCTATTTATCCAGAAGGATTAATCAAAGAATACTTTGGAACTTATAAAAAGGTTGAAAAAGTTATTGTAAACGAGTATACTAAAAAAGAACTTACCAAAATATTGAAAAAGAAGCAAGAAAAATTAGGTAGAGTTCCGAGCAATAAAGATATGAAGTTTCCAATGGCTATTGTGTTCATAGATAAATTCGGAAGTTGGCAGGAGGCGATTGACAAATTGGAGAAAACTTAAAAAGTTTGAATATTGAGGTATTGTTACAGTATCTCAATAATACATAGTACTGTAATTAACTAAAATATAATAAGAAAGTGAGTAAAGAGATGAGGAGAAATTCACTAAAACATAATATATTGTTTGTCAGCGTGATTAGTGCATTTATTCTCTATGGAAGCACAAATGGAAATCATGTTGTAAATAAAGATATAAGAAATACTAAACATATTAATAATTATGTGAGGAGTGATGTTTGTGAAGTATTGAAACAAATGAGAAGGCAATACATAGTGAAGCAAAAGCCAAAAACTGAAATTTCAAAAGAAAAACATTTATTTACAATAACGTCCTACGATTTATCTCCTCAATCATGTTCTAAGTCAAGAAGTGATATTGGATTTGGTGTTACTAAAGATGGCACAAAATTAAAAAACAAATCATGGAAAAATATTAAGATTATTTCCGCAGATCCTCATATTATTCCATTAAATTCAAAGGTAAGACTTACTTTTATTGATCCAAAATATAAAAAATATTCAAATGTAATATATAGGTGTGCGGATACTGGTTCTGCTATAATTGGGAATAAGATTGATTTATTTGTTGAGGATGGTAATGGAAAAGTAAGTCAAGAAGTTATAAATTTCGGAGTAACACAAGCTTACGTAGAAATAATTAAGGAGAATGATTAATGAAAAAACCATCAGAATTAATAGGTATGACATTTGGAAGGTTATTAGTTATAAGCAGAGATTATGAAAAAAAGGTAATGGTACATATTGGTGGTGTCAATGTAATTGCATAGATAAAACATTAAAGTCTATAAGAGGTGGTCATTTAAAGAAAGGTAGTATTGTAAGTTGTGGGTGTTTAAAGAAAGAAAGAGCAATATACAGAAAACACAATATATATGATTTGTCTGGAGAATATGGGATGGGGTATTCTACAAAAGGAGAGGAATTCTATTTTGATCTAGAGGATTATGATAAAATTAAAGATTATTATTGGAGAGTGGATAATTTAGGATATGTGATTACAGGTTATAAAGAAAAAGAAAAAGTATATGACCTAAAAATGCATAGGTTGATTATGAACGCAAAAGAAAACGAAAATGTAGATCATATTTTTTTTGGAGAATATAGTTATGACAATAGCATGAATTAAATAAAGATATGTTTACACAGTAACAAAATAATTTTTCCGACATACCATAAAACCAAGAAATAAAATAAAATTAGAAAGAAAGAAACAAAATGGCAACTATATCAAGTATCACAGAATTTCCTGTAAAGAATGATTATAATGCAATGATTGGTTTAGAATTTCGCAATCTTAAAGATAGAATTGCTAAGACTGAAGCATTAGAAAGAGAGATGATAAGAAAGAAAAAATTAGAGAAGAGGGATTTTAGAATTTCTTATAAAGATAATGGGATGTTATATTGCGAGTTCTGGGATAAATCAATTTATTATTAATACATAAGCAAAGACAAAATTAAATATTCTTAACCCACTGAATTTTCAACCTTTATTCGTATATACTTTTTAAAGGACAAACTAAAAAATATAATGAAAGAAGAGTGAAGAATAATATGATTATTACTGAAAGTGTAGAGATTACAAGAACAGAGCAAGTCATAGTAGGTAGATTGTGTAATAAATGTGGAAATGTATTTAGTTCTCATGCAGAAAATATAAAAACATCAAACACTGATTTAGGGGAATATGGGAACTGTAAATCGGAAATATGCGATGATTGTTGGATAGAGTTTATAAAAACTTTTTCTATAGTTCCATCAGGTTTTAAAAGCAACCCACAATTTACATCATCTTTTGATTTAGACCATGATTTACACCAAAAATTATTCGTAGAGTGGCAAGAAACAAACATATGGAATTGTGATGAAAATCCGTGGAGAGATTATTATGAAAACTACGATGAATTAATATCAGAAGAGGAAAGTTATGAAGAATATGAAGAAGTTTCTGATGCTATAGAAGACAGAAAGCCATTACATACCAATTTGAGATTAGTAAAGTAATAGGAAATTGGAGATTTAAGTGGAAGGAGTTGAATCAATGAAAAATCAACAAACAATTGAACACACAGTTAGTATGTTATTAGATATGGTTGATAGTTTAATGAGTGTCATAGATATTAAAATGGGTAATTATTACTATTATCCAGAAGCAAAATTATTGCATGAATGTCAAGTTGTAATGAAATCCATGAAGCAATATTGGCAAGAAAATAATTCTACTGAATCAAAAGAACTAACAATTAAAGATTGCTCAAATTGTGATAATCATTGGTATCACTATGATGGAACAAATACTGGTAAGTTTTGTTGGTTAGAATCTGATGGAAAAGAGTGTATTGCTAATAATTTTAAATATTATGCATTAAAGAAGGGATAAAATTAATGAAATTCAAAGACAAAATCATTAATCAAATACTAGAAAAAGAATGGAAAATACTAGTCGAAGAACATGGAGGAAGCTATCAATATTCAATATACTTTGAGAAGTATCTTAATCAAATTATAATCAAAGATTGTAACAGTCATAGTATTTATGATTTTGCAGAAATAGACAGTTTAGTAATTACTAAAATTGATGATGAAAAGATTGTATTATCTGGTAAAAAATTAGGTAATGAGTATTTTGATGAATGGATTTTGATGGAAATTGAGGAGAAGATTGTTGAAAATGAAGATGAATGGCTTAAGAATCCTTTTGATTAAAGATTATAATGTACCCAATAATATGACTATTTGAAATGATTAAAAATAAATTATAAAGAAGGAATAATAATGGGAAATGTTCATATTGGATACATGATTAAAGATAAACTATATAAAGGAGAAATAATAGGATTTACTAAAAATGGATTTGCAGTATATCCAAATTCAATTGGATTAAATGCACTTGATTCTTGCGAATGTTGTGGTCAAATAATTCACTCTCAACTTTCTGATGCTGACTTTTGCCCCATATGTGCTGTGATGTTAGGATTGGTTAGTGAAGGAGTCGCTAGGGACTTTTGTTTGCCTAGATATAGTAAAGAATTTGATGAGTTAGAAAATGATTTAGAGTATTATAATAATCGTGAATTATTAATCAAAGGTTTTAAAGCAGGTATAAATTTTGGTGTGAAAAATTCCTTTGTAAGTATTAGAGATGTTTTACACTTTGATACTAGCGAATAATTCCTAACAAATCTATGATTTAAGCTAATTGAAATGGAGGTTAAATTTATGATATTAGTCGGAATTGATATTGGTATGTGTATTGGTTTTGGATTCGCATTTTGGAAGTTTTATTCATATAGAAAGATGTTGGTCTCAAAATCTGTTAAAGGAAATAGAACATCTGAAAAAATTGGTAATGAATTTTATTATATTGTCCCTGCCGATGAATATATAGAAATGGAACAATTAGCATTGTTTAGGAAGATGGATGAATTTAAAGCAAAGGAGAAATTAAATGATTAACTTATACCTTGATGATTTACGTCCTTGCCCTGAACGCTTTATTTTGGCAAAAAATGCTCTAGAGTGTCGTTTATTGCTATTAAGTAACGATGTAAATATTCTATCACTTGACCATGACTTAAGTGAAACTGAGACAGGTTATGACTTATGTAAATGGCTCGTTGAAGCAGGACAATATAATCCAAATATTTATCCTAAAGTAATCTATCTTCATACAGCAAATGGAGTAGGTAGAGATAATATGTTCAAACTGTTAGAGAGATATAAACCTGATTGGGTTAAGTTACATCGTGGGCCTATTCCAAATAATGATTAACAAAATTAAAAGGAGAAGACGTAGAGTTATCGCCTTCTCCATAAACGTGAAAAACTTGTATTAAATATAGTATAACCATTGTAAACTATTTTATACATTGGGAAACTAATTTAATAATCATAGAAAACGATAATTTTATATAGATAGAAAGGAAAAATAATGAGTAATTATATTCAACAATTAGGTGAAGATTTAGGGGTTTGCAGCAGAGATTGTTGTAGGTGTCAGGTAATTGTTTTAGTGAATATTGATGATGGAAAAATTATTGATCAGCATATTGTTTCAAAAATGCCAGCACATTTAAGAACTTTAGATAAAATATGGTTCAAAAAATATTTGATCAATAAAGAAGATGGATTATATATTGACTGGAGCAAAGCTGAATATTTAAATCTAGATGAGATAGAAAAAGAGAGATTTGAAAAAGTTGAAACTGTTGAGGTTGATGGTCAAACATTGATTCCAGAAGAGTGTCAAAGTACATATGATTCAGCATACATGTTAGATTATCATAATGAAAAAGAAATAAAAGATATGGAAGATGGATGGTATGAATTATTAGTGGAAATGGGATGTTGGAATACATATTGTTATGATTACGGATGTTATGAAGGTGATGGAGATGTTACTTTTAATGTATTGAAAAGCAATGTTGATCCAAAGAATTATGATATAGAGATAGAAACTGAGTAGTTCGAATGAATGCGATATTTCATGCTACTTTAAGTTGTTGAAAGTGTCTGAAAATAATTAATTATTATAAAAGAGGAGAGATTTTATTGAAAAGTCCTATTAAATGGGTTGGTGGTAAATCGAAGTTGTCTAATCTTTTACTACCATTATTTCCAGATCATAAAGGATATGTTGAGGTTTTTGGTGGATCTGCGTACATGTTGTTTTCTAAAGAACCTTCTAAGTGGGAAATTTTAAATGATTTTGATAGTAATCTAATGAATTTTTGGTCGGTGGTTAAAAACGCACCTGATCAATTCATTGAAAGTTTTAATTACATATTAGTATCTAGAGAAACGTTTAATACATATAAAGAGAAATATAAAAATAATAGTTTTGATGATGCAATAGAAAAAGCTCATGCATTTTATTATATGGTTAAAGCAGGGTTTGGTGCAGATATGAAAAACCCTATCTTTGGAACTGGTAAAGATAGAAATAGACTTAGACTTGAACAAATAGAAAGTGATATCAAAGAGGCGTATGGTCGTTTAACTAAGGTGACAATTGAGAATAAATCTTTTGAGGATATTTTTAGAATCTATGATAGTGCAGATACATTCTTTTATCTCGATAGTCCATATAGAAACACAAAGCAATATGCCACTGGGAAATTTACCGATGAACATTATATTACGTTAGCTAATTGTTGCAAAAATGCAAAAGGTAAATGGCTTTATACAATCAACGATGATGAGTTAATTAGGGAATTGTTCAAGGACTTTAATATTATTGACCATAAAGTTTATTATAGTGTTTGTAAGACTGAGAACGGTAGACAAGAGTTTAGTGAGCTAATTATCACAAATTATGATATAGCTTAAAATACAGAATTCCTTGGCAATATAAATAAAATGGAGGTAATAATTAAATGATTATTAATAAAAAAGTTGAAAAAGTTACAGGTCAAGTAGAGTTTGAAACAATTTTTGAAGCCGATTCTTTTATGGGTGACGACACAGAAGATTATACATATGAGAATTTTACAAACCTAACTGAATTAATGAAATTGCTTAATCCAGAGTATTTAAAAACAATTAAGGATGAAACAGATTGTGATAGAGTAAAAGTTTCTGGAATTCTCTTTTATGGTAATGGAGAGGGAGCTAACTTTAAAGGGCATATTGGGAGAGGATTGGATGGATTTGTTTCGGTAAATATTGAGAATGAGGATGTTGATAAAAGAGTTTTTACAAATCTTGAAGCAATAAAAAAGATAGCTGAAAATGCGTTAAGTGGTTATCCAACAGCATACAGAGTTTAAAATCGTTAATTTAAAGGAAGTGGTTATATGTGTTATGGCTCTCATTGTGATTTTGAAGATAGTATGGGCGAGTGTACTGTTATAGGTGATTTCGAATGGATTAGAATTGAACTAGGATTTGGTTCATGTTTTATAGGTGGAGCATTAAGTGATCCCGAAGAAAATAAATATTATCAAGAATTATTTACTCAAGGTAAAATTAAAGAGCTAATAGACAAATATTATAAATACAAAGAAGATAAACACAAAGAATTCCTAAAAGAATGGAATTTATAATCCGATAGGCGATAATTATTAAACCTAAAATTATAATTACAAATCTTTTAATATCCATATCTATACTACTACCTTCCTTCTTATTTCATTAAAAAGACCCTGCACTAAAGTAAGGTTTGATGTAGGACGAGAAGAATTTAGTTGACGATAGTAATATATCCAAGTCAGGGATAATTATACAGACAAGGAGGGAATAAAGATGAGTAAATTTATGTTTGTTTTTGAATTAAATTCCGAAGAACAAGATAATTTATGGATACATAGTGAATGTCCAAAATGTAAAAGTATCATTATTGAAAAGAGCATGAATTGTGATGAAGCTTACTGGAAGTGTAATAGATGTGATGTTCTCTATGTAATTGAATAAATAAATATAACACATAATAAATGAAATGAAGGAGCGATTTAAATGAAGTGTATAAGAAATAATTGTAGAATGCCACATTTTTCAGGTGAGTGTGGGTTCTGCAATGAACTAGAAACATTTATTTTTGGTAGTGAAGCAGAATGTCCTTTACCTGATAAGATTATACAAATGGAAAAACAATTGAGAGAATATAACTGTATTATGGATAAGGTGATTGCTTATCATGCTAAAAATATAGAAAAAAGGTGAAAAATTAATGAAATGTATAGGTGAAAAATGTTGGGAATATTATAAAGGAACATTTAGATTTTATTGTAGATTAATGGGCTATCCGGTTAATTTAGAATCTAATTGTTTGATTGGTAAATATATTCAAAGAGAAAAAATAAGCTGACGGATCTGTTTAAGTTGGAAGACATTATAAATGATTTAAATATTTTTAGTGAAAGTAAAGAGAAGTAATCGCACTTTAAATAATGTAATTTAAAGGGATAGAAAGGAAGTATAAAGTTGAAATATACAAAAATAATATCTGGTTTTCCAGGCGTGGGCAAATCATATTTGTTTAATGAAGTTAAAGATAAGATTGTTTTAGATTCTGATTCAAGTCAATTTTCATGGATAGAAGAAGGAGTTAGAAATCCTGAATTCCCCAATAACTATATTCAACATATAAAAGACAACATTGGGAAAGTAGATATTATCCTAATATCAAGTCATAAAATTGTAAGAGATGCTTTAAGAGAAAACAATATTCATTATACTATTATATATCCAAGTATAAAATATAGAATAGAATACCTAGAAAGATATAAATTGCGTGGCAATGATGAAGATTTTATTAATATGATTGGTCGAAATTGGAATCAATTTATAGTTGAAATTGAAAAAGAAACTTTTCCCACTAAAATAAGATTATATTTTAATACATATCTAAAGGACTTAGTAGATAAAGCATGTTGTAAATATTATGAAGAGCGTTGTTCAGTAAATGAAACCAATGCTGATGAGTATGAATTTAATCCATGTAGTCATTGTAGAGATGGTAAAGGAATGGATTATAGATTTAAATTACTTTAAAACGGAGGAAATAAATATGATTAAGATTAAATGTATTTTTTGTAATGAAGAGTATGATAATAATAAAATTGGTGCTTATTATGAAGTTTGTAACAAATGTGGGAATATTGCTATACCATATTCTTTACAAAGCGAAGAAGATTTCTATAAAATAATAGAAAATAAAGATAAAATCATTAAATATTTTAAGGATAATCCAGAAATACCTAAAATATTAAACTCATTTAATTATAGAAGTATTTGTATGAGTAACATAAATTAATATCAGGAGTTGTTTGGATAATAAAAAAGAGGATGTTTTTACATCCTCTAACCTTTAAGGACTACCTACAAAGGCAATCTTCATAAAGGGATTGTCACTAATAGTATATGCATATTTATTTAGAATTATACATGGTAATAGCTAGAAGAAAGGAGAGATATAAAATGATGAAACCACTAATTGAATTAATTACATCTCCATCTGGTGACTGGGAAGTTCTACAAGTTAATTTAGGTGAAGATTTCATACGTGAAGGGCACAGAATTTCTAATGAAGATTGGATTAGATTATTAAAGGAATTGGGATATCCAGTTGTTAAGAAATGTTTATCAGATGAAGATATGGAATATGGAGATTATAATGTGGAAGGGATTGATGGATAAAATGCTAGAAAGGAAATTTCCAATATATAAATTCTATGCAACTTGGGATCAAGATGATTTTGAGAATAATGGTACAGGATATTCGATTATGTATAAAGAAAATCCTTCAGCAGAGCAATTAGATGAAGAACTTCAACAATTTAAACTTGGAATATTAGCAAAACACAGTGGAGTTATATTTAAGAATGTTGGATATGAATTTGTAGAAGATGAAACTTGGTGTTGCAATTGGTTTAATCATTATACTTATAATCAATTTGAAACTGATTCTAAGGCGAGACAAAGTTTTAGAGATTTTGTAGATAGGAAGAAACAATTGAATCATAAAAATGGGCATATATTTAATAATATGAATCCTGATTCTAAAGAACCTTATTATTGTTTAATGGGAGCAGAGGACTATTATAGGCGGAAACTCTGTAGATGTGAACATTGTACAAAATTAGGTAAAATTACGATTGATCATTAATCCTTCGAGTTTGTGATTTTATGGGACTTAGAAAGGAGAATGATTAGTGTTAAAGTTTGTAAATAAAATGTCAGACCAACAAATTAAAGATTATTTTATAATAAAATTATCTAAAGGAGAATATATAACCCGTATAGACAAAGGAGAAGATTACTATCGACTTTCATATGATAATAAATATTCGGATTATTGGAGTCATATAGACCATTTATATGATGACAAAATATCACATGATGCCATTTTCAATAAAGATTGGATGCGATATCTATATTCTATATTTGGTGAAGAATATAAACAATGGTATCAAAACAAACTAGATGAACAGTTTGATTATATATTCGATAGTGAATAGAATTATAAAATAAAGAAAGAGGCAATACAAAAATGAGCGTGAGTGAAACCATTAAAGAAAATTTACAAGAAGATCCAAGATATCAAGCGTTCAGTAATCTTATGGATATGGTATTTGAGATTGCTGATGAACTATATGATAAAGTAGATAATGACGAAGGACTAACTGATGTTGAGTTTAAATTTCTTGATGCATTTGATGAGTATATTGCTTCTATGACAGAAGAAGAGGATACCGAGGAGTAGGGTTAATTAATTTTTTAAAGTAATAAATAAAATTATTTGACAATATGGATTCATTTAGTGTATAATGTTATTAGAGATTCAAATGAATCCATATTAATTTAAGAAAGAAGGAATAAGAAACGGAAAAAGTATTAGCAATAGTAGAACAACTTCAAGGTACTAGTGGTAGGAATGATAAAGAGGCAATCTTGAAACAAAATGAGAACCATGAACTGTTTAAAAAGGTTATGCATTTCATTTACAATCCTTACATACTTACTGGCCTATCAAAAAAGAAAATAAACAAGAAAATGAAACTTCCAAAAGTAGCATCTACATTATCAATTATTGAAGTGATGGATTATCTACAATTACACAATTCTGGCAGAGACGAAGATATTATTTTTGTCCAACATTTTATTCAGTCACAACCTGTACTATTAAGAGACTTCTATACCAAAATAGTTTCTAAGGATCTCAGCATTGGTTTAACGGACGGAACTTTAAATAAGGTGTATGGAGACTTCATTCCTGTTTTTGATGTCATGTTAGCTAAGAAATTTGAAGAGCATAGTCATAAAATTAAAGGCGATTATATCATTACTGAGAAATTAGATGGGAACAGATGTGTAGTAATTAAAGACAATAGTGTTGTAAAATCATTCACCAGACAAGGAAAACAATATGAAGGACTTGAAGAAATTGAATCTGATATTGCCAATCTTCCATTTGATAATATTGTGTTTGACGGAGAATTAATTGCAGACATTCAAGGCAGTACAATTGAAGTTTATGCAGAAACAACTAGTAAAGCCAGAAGTAAAGGGTCAAATAAGACAGGATTAATATTTCATATTTTTGACATGTTAAAACTGAAAGATTTTCAAAGTGGTAAATCACAAGATAATTGTGTTAAGCGTAAGAGTTATTTATCTAGTATTTTTGAGAATAATAAATTGCCACATTGTAAAGAAGTTAAGCCTTTATATATTGGTAGTAATTTATCAGAAGTTGAAAAATGGATGATTCATGCAAGTGAGCAATCATGGGAAGGTTTAATGGTTAATATGGATAAACCATATATTTGTAAAAGAAGTGATTCTATTCTTAAAGTTAAAGTTATGTCAACATGTGATGTTAAAGTTATCGGATTTGAGAATGGAACAGGTAAGTATGATGGTAAATTAGGGGCAATGATTGTAGATTATAAAGGATTTAATTGTGGAGTAGGATCAGGTTTTACGGATGTAGATAGAGAATATATTTGGAATCATCAAGAAGAGTATCTTGGCAAGATTGTAGAGATTCAATACTTTGAGGAATCTAAAAATGCCCAAGGTGGAATTAGTTTAAGATTCCCAGTGTTTAAAAAACTCCGCACAGATAAAATCGAACCAAGCTATAATTAAGAAAGGAATGATAAAAATTGAAGAAAAAAGATGTAATAATTAGTCAAAAGGTGGTTCCATTTCAAAAAACGGTTAAAGGTTGGGGAGGTTTAGAACATAGTTATATTTGGCAAGATGCATCAATGAGTGATAAACCATATCTATATGTAACGAGATATAATTCTAACGAAAACTGTTTTGTATTAGGGCATGAAGAAGATATGATTGACGGAGACGGAGATTATTTTAATCCAGAAGATTTTGAGTTATATGAAGAAGATGAAAATAGTACACAAGAAGATAAACAAGAATTATTTGAAAAATTTCTAAATGCATCTTTTGAACTCAAAGCAGAATTAATGAACAAACTTTTTCAAGATCAAACTTATTTAACTGATAAGGAGCAGGAGTTTACGCTTGCTTTAAGTAAATGGCATCAAAACATTTAAAGAAAAAGAAAGGTGAGATCGAAAATGAAATATCCGTGGACAATTGTAATGAAAAACGGCAATAAATACATTATAAAGACAGAACAAAACAATATCACAGATATGTTAGAGAGTAATTATCCAAAGCCTAACCATGAAAATAGTTTTAGTGTTTTTCTACTTTCAACTTCAATTAATAATCAGAATTTTGTTCTATTGAGATATTCAGAAATATCAGAAATATTATGGAGTGGTAGTGAAGGGCAGACATCTATCAGTTAGCATCAAATTTAACTTTGGTAGTATTTGAGAAAGGAATGATAAATTATGGATACTAAATTTAAAGAAATAAGAAGAGTTAAATATTGTGCTTATTGTGGCAAAAAGAGTAAACATGAAACAGATAATTATTCTAATCATGGAAGAGATTGGGATGATTTTTATAACTGTGATTGTAAAGGAGCAAAAAAGGAAATGGAATTTGCAGAAGAAAAAAGGCTTCTTGCAGCAAGACATAGAAATGAACTTTATTCTTATGAACAAAATGGGAGAGATATTTTAAAAAAGTTAGAATATAATCTTGAAAAAGAAGACCTTGAGAAAAGATTGAAAAATTTAGAAAAGATGAATCAAGATTGATTTCCCAGAAAATTATGGGTTTATGGGAAAATAAAAATTAGGAGGAATATTAAAATGATATTAAAATCTGGCAATTGTTTTCAAGGAGAGCTTGGAAAACCTAGTGGATTAACAGATGTGGATGGCAAAGATTTATACATAGGAGACGTTGTATTATTAATTAATCTTGATGATTATGATAAATCACACAATAGAATTGCAAGTCAATGTGGCTTAGAATATGTATGTCAAAATAGTAGAGATTGTAATTATGATGAAGATACGTTTGTCATGGGAATTAAAAGTTCATATCAAAATCATGATGGAGAAATTACACAAGATGAAGATTGGAAAGTTTTTAAAGTAAAATCTTTTGAAAATGTTGTAGAGGGTGAGACATGGGGAGTAGTTAGAGCAGTTTCAGAATAATCCCTCAAAAAGAACATTTGATGCCGACAAGAGGAGGTAGTAAAATAGTGAAAATAAGAAAACCATCTCTAAAAGAAATATTAATTCTAATGATAGTTTATAACGGATGTAATGGCATAATTGGAGTAGTACAGGATAATTATTTTTATGCAGGATGTAGTATTGGATTTGGATTGATATTAATTTATTTAAGAGAAAAATTTTGTTAGGAAGGAGATAATATAAATGAACGATCCAAATGATTTTCAATGTGATAATTTTATTTGCAAGTAGTCCAAGTAATTATGATGGAGAAAAAGAAATTGCAAAAGTTAAACGTGGACGAAGACAAGACTTTGCTGAATACATAGTTAATATGCTAATGGATAATGCTCCTAATGAAAGAGATTGTATAAGATGGGGAGAGCCATTTGAAGATATCTTTGAGGAAATTACAGAAGGAGCAGAAGACTTTTGTAAATATACTGGTTATGAGGATGATGAGTAAAATTAACCTCTCTTTGCTCTTAAATACTTCAATTTGCTCTGTTTTTCAAAGGTATAAATAGCATAAAATGAATAATCTATTGTATTTTAGAAGGGAAGAAATTAAATATGAAAATTGGAGACAAAGTAGAAATTGTTGATGTTACAAAAATGTGGGATAAAGAAATTTATTATCATGGTTGGGGATTAACAGACAAAGAAACCTTAATGGATTATTATGATGCTAATAATGTGCCTGAATTTAATACTCTTGAATATTTTGAGAACAAAGATGTAGTTTCTATCATTTCTTCTACCGTTGAATCAATTAAAGATGGTTATATGCTAGAAATTGAACTAACCGATAATGATTCTAAAGATTTCAAATGTCATTCACAAACATATTCTTTAGATGAATTAAAATCTTTTTGCAAAGTCGTTTAAAATTAATAGAAAGGAGAATTAATATGTCTGATAAAGAAAAATTATTAAAAATGAAAGAAAATATTCTTGGTTATTGCGGTGAAAACATGATTGAAATTTCTGTCACAGATTCGGGTAAAGTATTTTTACGTTCTTTAAGAACAAATGAGATAGTTGTGTTTGATTATACAATGTCCATCTGAATTATGACTTTCAAATGGTTTAGAAAGGAATTAACATGAACAATGAAGAATTATTCAAACGCGAATATTTAGGAAAACTATATGAACCATCAGAATGTTATCTTAGAGCATATGATTTGTGGATTGATTATGAATATAATTGTGATAAATTTGATAGAGATATTTGTCATGGAGGGATAGATAGTCAAGGATTTGTTAAGCCAACAAATACTCATGAATTGAGAGAAATTAATCAAAATGCGAATTATCTTAGAGATAAAGTTTGGATAAGGGCAAAGGAATTAGGAATATTTGATTTTAAAGACTTTAATAATGCTCGAAGAGATGTGAATAGACTAACTTGGAAAGGTATTCAAGAAGAGTATCAAAGATTATGCGTCCAATAAAAATTACCTTTCAACGTATTAAGAAAGGAATGAAGCAATAGATGAAATATCCAGAGTACATTAATGGAATTAAACAAGAACAAAATTCAATTAAAAGGTTTTTTATAAAACTTTGGTATAGTGATTGGTTTAGAGTTTGTTTTATTATTGTTGGTATTTGGTGGCAAATTCCATTACTTTTATATTTAAGTTCCAAATTAAACTTGTCAGAAAAGTGTATGGAAACAGTATCAATTGCATTATATTTAGGATTATTATTCTTAGGAATGGTATTTAATAATTATTCAAATTTAAGAAGAATAGGTTTAAATGAATATCATAGAAAATTAAAAACAGATAAATAATAAAGGAGAAATAAATAAATGAAAAGATTTAAAACAACTGTAACCAGAACTGATGAATACATAATTGAAATTGACGAAAATATTATAGATGAACAATGGATGCAACATTTTAGACAATATTTTGCCGATTATAAAACTTATGAAGAACATGCTGAATATTTAACACAACATAGAGCAAGATTTGAACAAAGTTTTATTGAAGGATATGGAGAAGTAAAGATTAATGGTTCGTTGCCTTGGCATTTAAAAGATGGTCAAAAGATAAACGGAGATGACAATGGCATAAATATAATTGTAAAAAGTGAAGATCAAGATTGCGAAGTTGAAGTGGAGGAGATAGAATAATGGAAAATTATTATGAAGTTACAAAAGAATCAGCTTTATATCAAGAATATATAGATTATCTAGCAAATGATAAAATAATGAGAGGAATTTCTAGTGAATTTTTGACCAATAATAATATTGATACAAAAGAATATGTATCGACTAAAGATACTTTTTACATAGTACCAACTGAAAAAGACATGGAAAACTTTGATAAATTATTTGCAAAGAATTAGAGAATGGATTAAGAGCGTTTAAAGCAAACTCAAAGATAGGTAAAGCATGGAAAGAAACTCTTAATGAGAAAGGGGTTGAGCCATTACACAAACCAATGTTGATGCTGTATTTTAATGTATATGGTAGTACATCAAGCAGATTATTTGCTATTGGAGATAAGGTTTATTGTTCGTTTAAGAGCGAATATAATTTTACAAATCCAGAAGGTTTTATTGAATTGAAAGCAAGTGAATTTTTTAAAATTGTGGAAGATGAAAATGAGAGGAGAAAGAAATTAAGAGAAAATATAGCTTAAAACGAATCTTTCAACGGATTAGAAAGGGGAAAATAATTATGAATCATGATTTAAGAACAGGTTATAAATTACTAAATGGTTATGATATTAGATTAGGAGATAGGTTAGTTTCCAAAGTATATAG
>Ga0209728_1000990_pt1 | contig 19160 bp, 10 predicted proteins | sample RifGroD1_FD_183997 | JGI IMG/M metagenome (GOLD analysis project Ga0209728, IMG submission 183997) | Groundwater microbial communities from Rifle, Colorado, USA - Groundwater D1 (SPAdes) (version 2) | ecosystem: Environmental > Aquatic > Deep subsurface > Groundwater | place: Rifle, Colorado... | reverse complement strand
TTGTCGGCCGGCGCCACTTCAACGGCGATATCCGCCGGCATGGTCTTGATGATCTTGTCGAGGCGCGCTGCGATGTCCTCGGACTTGTCGAGTTTCACATTGACGTTGGTCCCGGACCCCCGCATGGAGCCGGATCGTTCCAGCCGGCCGATAACAGATGACGGGTTCGATTTGAAATAGGCGTTGACCCTCATCGGATCGCCGCCGAGCGGATCTGGAATAGTGGTGGTTTCTACCCACTCCGGATCTGGCAGGGTGATCTTCTGCTTTGCGGCGGTCTCCCGGGCGGTCTCCATCGCCGAGAGTTCTCGCTCGGTGTATTTCTGCAGGAAGAGAACATCCGTCACGACATCGGTCTTGGCATTTTCTTTGAAAGCCGTGTCCGGCAGCCGGATCGCGGCCAGGAGTTTCCCTTTTCCAGCCAGCAGTTTTCTGACGGTGGTGTCCTTGCCGTCCATCAGGTAGCGCGAAACCACCATCACCTGCAGGCCGCCAGGTTTTAGGGCGTCCATTCCGGCCAGGAAAAACTGGTGATGGATCGAGTAGGGATTGAGGTCCGGATTGTGCGGGAAGTTGAGCCGGTCTTGCCCGAAAGGCGGATTTCCGATGACAAGATCAAAACTGTTTTCCGGCAATGGAAGATCCTGGAAACCGGAATGGAATACCGCGGCGTTTGGGTAGAGGTGCTTGGCAATGCCGGCCGTGATATTGTCGTACTCGACCGCCATCATGTTGGTATTGCCGGCCAGGGATTCCGGCATCAGACCAAGGAAGTTGCCGACACCGACAGAGGGCTCCAGGACGTTGCCTCCCTTGAATCCCATGCGCTCCACCGCCTTCCACATCGCATTCACAACCGGAAAACTGGTGTAATGCGCGGCCTTGGTGCTGTTCCTGGCAACGGCCAGTTCTTCGGGCGTGAGGATCTTCTCGAGTTCGGCAACACGATCCTCCCAGCCGCTCTTCACTTCGCCGGTCACGCCATTGCGGAAGGAATTTGCCAGCCCGCCCCATCCGACGTACCGAGCGAGGGCGCGTTGCTCATCCGGGGTTGCCCGGCGCTTCTCCGATTCGAGTTTTTTGAGGATTTTAATGGCGGCGAGATTGTCGTTGAACTTCACGGTCTCGCCGCCTTGACCGAGACGAACGTCTTCGGTAATGCGGAAGTTTATTGCGGGAGTTGTGGCGGGACCGCCTACTCTCTTTCCATCTCCTCTGTCACTTCCTGCTCCGGTGTCAGAAGAATATACCTCGGCAACATTACCTCTTCCGCCTCGTGGTGTTGATACCCCGCCTGCATCAGGCTTCTTATTCCCTCCTGCGTTCTTTCGGCCGCCTTGAGCGCTTCCGCCTGCAGGAGCCCGGCCGCTTCCAGTGCCGCCGCTTCCTTCGGTCTCCACTCCTTCCAATGCATTATCGCCTGCGCCTGCAGCTGCTTCGTCGTCTGACCGTACATCCCGCCCATCTTGCTGACCTGCTCTATTTTCGTTATCGGCATATGGTTCACCTCCCCTTTCCTCAAGCGTACTCTTGTTAGGCTCTGCTGTCAACTCGACTTCGAGGTCTCCATTCCGCACATCCTTGACGAAACGCTGCAGGTAGGGACGGATCTTGTCACCGAATTGTCCGTAGAAGTAATTGATCAACTCCTTGACGGAATACCCAAGATCCTTGACTCCGTTCCAGGCGTTGACGAAATGAGGCTTGGCCTTCCGATATGTCTCATCATCGAATGCCGGACCCATCCTGATGGTATTCGGATCTCCGAAAAGAGCAGTGAGACCGGCCATGGCATCCTTGACCGCCGACTGCGCGGCAATGCCGCCTTCCTTGACGATCTGCCCGGCGGTCTTCTTCGGCGCCGGCGGACTCGGCGGGTTGCTCTTCGGCGGCCGGGGGGCGCTCGGCGCTTTCGGTTCCCTGGGTGCCTTCGGCGGTTTCTCTGCCGCCCGCTCTTGGTCTACCTCGTCAAAGATGTTGTCGATATCATCATCCGACATCTCTTGGAGTTGTTCCAGGGTGGATTTTACCGGGGAGCCCTGGGCTTCCTTATCATCCTGTTTTGCTTCGGGCTTTCTCCCTGATGCTTGCTCGGCCGGTTTCTGCTCTGGGGGGACGAGGTCTTTCAGGATCGACGGGACAACTTTCGGCTGCACCTCATCAAACAGGTACATCTCCGCAGAATCCTTGTCGGCCTGGCTGGGCTTCTCAAGGTTGCGCCGGAACATGCGGGCGTTGTAATTGTCGCCCCTGGCCTCGGCCTCGGCCAGGGCGTTTTCCATCAACCACCTGTCCACCCGCTTCAAGGTGTTCTCGGCCTTTCTGTTCGAGTCGGTTGCCACTTTTGGGAAAGGAGTGGTCTGCCTGCCGGTCGCGGTGAGGCGCACCTCGCCTTCGGCCAGCATCTCGCCGGATTTGCCGCGGGGAATGGATATCCCGGAATTTTCCAACCCTTTGACGTTTTGTTTTTCGGTTCCGGAACCGGTTTTGCTTTCAACCGTTGAATCCTTGGAGGTCTGACCTGTTTCCCCCCCTGGGTCGCCGGCGAGGTGTTGCTCACGAATGAACCACCCGCCATCCTTCTTGAAGGTGAACTTGTCGATGGCCTTGGCTTCTTTCCAGGTGATGTCGGTGCGGACCACGCCGCGAATCGTCTTGCCTTTCTTGGTGACGTGTTCAACAAGCTGGGGGCCGCCATCGCTGACGGTCCCTGTCGCTGTTTGTGCGCTTGGCACATCAGGCTGAACTGACAAGTCTTTCTTGTCAGTTGGGGAGGTAGATTGTGACTCGTTCTGTTCCGGGTAAAGTTTGGCTATACCGTTTTTCGCCCACTGGTTATTGCTGTACGCCTGCAAAACAGGAAGAGGCACCGGAAGATCAAACCGCAATGCTTCTTTCACTGATCGCGGATGAGCAGCCAAGCGAATGGCCTTTTCGTCTGCATCGGTGATCCCTGCGGTGTACTCTTCAGGAGTCATTTGATATGGACTCTTTCCCCCTGTTGCCGTTCCAGAAACAGGGGCTTTCGTTTCGGCAACTGGCTTTTTCGTCTCAGGGAAGACGGTTCTTTCTCTGACGAATGCGCCTTGACTCGGACCTTTGCCGCTCACCCATTTCTTGAATACCGGCATAGCCACCCGAGTAACAGATTTGCCGCCGGTCCACCCTGCTTCGTAGTTGGAATTGTAGAGGGCAAGAGCTTCCTGTTCGCTGTTCACGCCCGCCACAACCTTGTGCTCATCGAAGGAGCCATCTGCCTTGTGCTGGTTGACCACGTAGACATTATCCGCCCCGCCCTGATAGCCGGGCTTCACCATGATGTCGACATGATCCTTATCGTACCCCTTGGACCCAAGAATGCGGCCGTAGTCGGCTTTCATTTCCTGGGACCATTCTTTCCCGGAAGCGTCCTTGCCGGAGCGCACCGAGCCGGCCGGATTTTCGATGGAGAGTTTCAGTCCATCGACAGAGACTTTAGGTGTTTTGTAATTCTCGGCTTCCTTTTGGGCGTCGGTCGGCGCGAGGTTAATGTCCTTGCCATGGACGATGGAGGAAGGATTGTCTACCGTGTTCTGAGTCGCCGCCTGGTTGCTCTGTTCCCCTGTGCCGCCTTCCAACCCTGTGGTACGAATATCCCCTTGTTGAACAGATCCTCCATCTGTTTTTCCGTCAGACACAAGTGAGCCGCTTCCTGCCCCGTCTGTTCCTTGTGGTAAAGAGCCAATATCTCTATATCCTGGATAGTTATCGATCTGTCCATCTGTCTCTCCTTCAGGTTGATTTGTAAAAACCGCTGCGGCATCCTCGAGGCGCGCCTGGCGTCCCTCCACATCGGCCATTACCGGGGTAGGCTCCTGGTTCAAGAAGGCCTGGGCGGATTCTTCGGCAGTCGGCGGCCGGCCGGTGCGGTTCGCTTCAAGTTCCTCAAGGGAAAGTTCCCGGTCTGCCAAACCCTGCTTCAGATTCTCGAATCGCTGTCTCCTGGTCCTGGTATCGGCCATGCCCTGTTCATCTTCTGCTTGCCCGGCAAGATCCCACATCAAATCGCGAGTCTCTTCCGGAAACTGCTGATTCAAAACATCGGCGTCTATCTGGTCCCTGGCCCCTTCCGGAAGGATGGGCGTGTACGGCTGCTGCTGGTCCGGACCATAACCAGGCTCCTGACCGGGAACATTGATTCCGAGATGAGCGAAAACCCCTTCCTTCACGAATCGATCTTTCGCGTCCTGGGGCATCTGCGGATCATTGAAGAAATCAAGAGCGGCCTGGACCCGCTGCCCCCTGTCTTCTTCCGTTTCTATCGGGGTACCGGTGAGGATGCCGGCAAGGTGCGCTGCCGCCCGGGCGTCGGGAGACTCGGTGTTCTCGTTATTGAGTGATTCGTTGAGAAGGGCGTTAACCTCGTTTTCAAGTGGGTCGGCGCTCGCTGACCGGCGAACCGGACGGCCGGCGGCAACGTCTTCCATCGCGACAATTCGCCACTGGTCGGCATCCGGCACCTTGTTCTCTTTGGCCGACTCATACAGGGCGTTGACCATTGCTGCTCTGATCTCTGGAGTAGTGGCCTTCGGATCGTTCAGGGCATTATCAACCGCCTCGGCATGCTGGGACCGGCGATAAGAGGCATGCAGACCAAACGGCGCGAGCCAGGCGGTCATGCCGAGCGTCGGGAGGATTGAGGCCTTCGCCTGCTCGAGAGGATCGGTATTTACCCCAGCGTTCTTCTCGACTGTGGCCTCGCCATAGTTCTGCCCCATCTCCGTTGCCGTTTCACCAAGCGCGGTTTTCACCAAGGCCTTGGAGAACGGCACCAGAATTGCTGGATCTGTGGCTTTGCCGATGGCACCAGACATTGTTTTTTCGGCACCAATGCCGAGCAGCTTTTTCCCGAAACCAAGGAACTTCCCGCCGATGTAGGTTCCAATTGTTTCTCCTAAAGTCTCGATGGTGCCTGATTTCCATCCGGCAGTCTCGGCCGCTTCTTCAGTACCGCCGGCATCCATCACCGCTTCCTTGGTCTGCTGCGCCTGGGCCATCCCCATGGGAACAGCGCCACCAAGGGCGGTAAGACCAAGCCCTATGCCGCCCGCAGTCAATGCTTCAGGAAGCAGGGCAACACCGGCACCCACGGCGAGGGCAGGGGCAATCGATGACGGAATCATCTCTGCGCCCTGGGCCAGGGTATTGGTGACGATATTGTGGTCTTCTGGGTGAAGCTGGTTCTCCGGGCGCTCAAGGTATTCCTGGCGGTTTTCCGCCAGACTTTTCCCATATTGCGCCAGTCCCTGAGCCTTTTCTTTGCCAATGATATTTTCGGTAATGGGTGATTCCGTCCCCCACTGAAGCGCCTGGCCGCCCATCTCTGGAAGAACGCCAAAGGTACCACGCTTGAATGCGGTGCCGATCTCCCCGAGCGCTGATCTCGGTTCCTGCGGCTTAGGGGCATTCGCGATAGATTCTATCCGATCGAACACACTGAGACTTTTACCGGCCGTCGCGTTCTGAACAGGTGGAGGAACCGGATCGGAAACTTGGATAGATGATGTCGCCTGAGACTCTATATCATCGAAGACATTGCCCATATTGATTATCCAGTTAGTTGGTTTTGCCCTTCAGGGCTTTGTATGTGTCAGGATCGTTTTTATAAAGGTCAAGAAGAGTGGCGTTTTGTTCAGGGGTGGCGTTGTTTGGATCGAATCCTTCACCAAACAAACTATCAAGATATCCAGGAGGATACACATATCTTCCTGTTCCCGGCTGCTGCTTTCCTTTCTTGTCAAACTCTGGCTTCACGTAATGCGGCTTATCTCCCGTATACTGCTTCTCTTCTTTGCCGTTCAGTCGCATAAGATCGGTAGCGATTTGCTTTTTCCTTTGAGGGTCAGTGTTGGGCGAGAGGAATTCACTCTGTAGTTTTTTCAGCTGGTCGGCCTGCTCGAGTTTGCCTTTGTTGATCGCCGATTCAGTTTCATAATGGTCTATCTGGGCGTCGGCCAATTTTCCAGAAATGTCGTTTCTTCTGCCTAATTCCTTGGTCTGTGAGTTTGCTCTCCTTTCCTCGCTCTCCAGTTCCATGGCCTTTAAGTTAGTGGCCAGCCTACTTTTCCAGCCCATCGGCTTTGGTTCGGGACCAGATCCATTGATGATCTTGTCTGCATTACGCGAGGCGACTTGCCCCTGCGTCATCCCTTGGACCATTCTCAAACTCTGGGCGTTGTTGTACCGATCGATCTGGGCCGTCGGCCGAACCGGATCGGCAAGAAACGCTGCCCGGGCTCCCGGGGAAACAGAAGAATCAAACTGCACTGACAAGCCACCACTACCTCCTGACTTGAGCGGACGGCCATCAGGACCAACAGGAACCCGGTCAGTTCCCCCGCGCAGATATCCAGCCGCTTGCCGCAATGTCTGAATGCGCTGTGCCTGCTCGGCGGTCGGCTGAACCCCGCTTGCTATCATCTTGTTGATCTGCTCGAGGTTGCCCTTTAATTTGATATCCTCAGGGGTGTAGTGTATGCCGATATTGCCGCCTTCCGTGCCAACCTGTCGGAGGAGACTGCTGGTGACAGGAAGCTCTGCTGCTGGCGCTGCCGGCGGCTGGCTCCCCTCAAGGGCACTAGCGGTTGCGGCCGATGGTCCCGAAGCAGGCGCTGGCGCTGCAGATTGAATCACACCAGTATCTGGCGGCTTCGGTATTTGAATGGGTGGTGCCGCTGTGGATGGGGTTGGGGTTGCTGTCTGCTGATCGGCGAGCAGTTTATCGGTAATCGGATTCAGGTTGAAATCGTTATTGCCGGGTTCGCCTTTGTAGCCGGCAACGATATTACCACCGACATGAGCAATTGACCGCGGAACAACGGTCGCGACATCGGCGACGGTGCCCGCCACGGCTTTCCCTGCAGTTTTCATGGCCGGTACCACATCGCGAAGGTTCTTTCCTATCGTCACACCAAGGTTCTCCTGTGGTCCTGACGGAGTATTGACGAAATCTCCCAAGGTTCCTCCTGTCACATCGGGGCCAACATGGGCCGGCGGTGAAGCAGGAACAGGTGCGGGCGCCGAGACCAACCCCTGTTTTCTGTCCATCACTATTTGGTGTGCCGGAGAAGCTCGCCGCCTTCTGTCCATTGCCTCCTGGCCAAGCACAGGATCACCTACTCCACCGGTTGGAATGGGAGTGTTCTCCGGGGTAAATGCACCGCCAGAAAGATTCGGATCGATTTTCGAAACTGACGATGTATTGACATGGAACTTTGGCCCTGGTGCTGATTGCGGGACAAGATCCTTGAGCCCCGCAACTGCAGAGCTCGCCTGGTTGACGATATTGCCTGCCTGATAGCCAAGGGAGGCTCCAGGAGGAAGTCCTTGCGCCTGCCCGCCGCCCTCGACGAAACCAGGCTTTTCTTTTCTCGCTCGTCCGTATGCATCGAAGAAACTTTCATTTGCCATTTCATCACCTATTATAGTCTTAAGTCCCCACGTTTTTTCGCACTATACCAACTCTTTGATGGTGGTGGTTGATCTTTTAAGTATTTTTCTGGTTTGTCTCCATGTCGGTGACACATAGTCGCCATCGGCAGGGGTCGATATTGCAATCGTGCTGTCCTTGGTGTTTAGGACGGTACCACTATCGTGAAAGACGAATTCATAACCGGGTGTTACTCCGCCGGCCCCGGCGTTTTCATGCACAGGTATATCGGCAGGATCGGCATAAGTCGTCAGTGAAGAAGATGAGAATATCACCCCCTGGTGCTTCCCGACAAAGCCGCCTCCTGCCGGCAGTTTGATCGTCATCGGTGATACGTTCGACAGGATGGATGCTGCAAGGTACAGGTCAGGTCCGACAATCCGAATGGCGCGGGGGAAGATTCCTGAGTAGCTGGTGAATTCCGGCTGCGGAAGGTCAATGGTCATCTGCCGTTGCCACAAAAGATCCCCGGCGAGTGGACCGGATGGCGTTGCATCTGACTTCTGAAACTTGATGATATACCCGCCCCAAGGGATAGCTGGAATCGCGCCACTGTTGGGGAACATCGGCACGATGACATAGACCCCGCTCGGCCCGACATCGATTTGCGCCCGCGCCAGAACTGCATCGGTATCGGCGTGATACTGCACCTCAAAATATCGTTGCCACACCAGGGCACCGGCTGCCGATATCTTGCTGACGTGGAAATGGAACCATCCGTTATTGGTGGCAACGGTGATCTTGGAGAGCGAGACGCAGTATATGCTTCCGTCGGCGTCCACGGCGCAACCCATCACTCGCAAACCGTAGTTCGCTCCGTAATGGCCATAGGTGCCATCGGCCTTCAGGAATTTTCCTTCTATCTCCCTATGCCATTGCAGCACTCCTGCGCTGTTAAGTTTGACCGTCAGACCGGCAGGGAAAAGATACCCGACGACAGCACCCTGGTAAGTTCCGCAGGCTACGACATCACCAGGCGTTGCCACATCAAAAAGCTGAACCGAGTTGAATACCGTTGGGTGTCCGTTTGAATCCGGCATGGTGTCGCCGATCTGCTTGGACCATCTCAGCGTCCCGTCAGGTTGATACGAGATGAGCCAGCCGTAAGCGTAAAGAAGGATGTAGGGGGTGTCCATGTACCATGGCGCGGCCACATCGTAGACGTTGGCCAGTCCAACAGCGACGACGTTGCCCAAGGGGTCGGCATCGGCGCCATACCCAAAGAGATCATCTATTCCGGTTGATCCAAGCGAGAACCGTTTTTTCCAGAGGATCACCCCAGCTGAATCATACTTGATCAGGCCAGCATCATAGCAGTTGTCTTCACGGTATCGGTAGACATCGGCGGTGACATAGACACCCATGGTGGACGGGTCGATTGCCACGCCTGTTCCGGATTCATTCTTGTTTACTCCGGAGAGATCCCCGCCTACCAGCACCCGACGCCCTCTGAATTTGCCGTCCTTGTCGTACTTGATGATTATCGCTTCATTGGACAACTCCGCGCTGACATCATTGAAATCCATGGTTCTTGAATAACCGACGACATAAACATTTCCCATCCGGTCAACATCAACATCAGAAAGCCCGCCACCGCCCGAGATGAAGATCGGCGCTCCAGTTACCGGATCTGGTTCCGGTTCAATAGAGACGCATACCGCATACCAGTACCAGGTCAGCAGCGCCTCCTCGAGCGTCTTCTTTTGCCCTCCACCTGGGGCCTGCGGCACGACATGGATGTTGACGCTCTCTTGACTGAAAGTTATCTGAGCATCGACATAGACGCCAGGGTAGAGGTTTACATGGCGACGACCAATAGCGAGATTGCGATAAGCCATCTGGTCGTGCAGGAGGCCAAGCTGGGTCTTGGCCTCCTTGATGAAGCGTTTGCCGGCAAAGATATCTCCGGTGAATGTCACTCTCGGCGGGATGATCATGTCGTTGGGTCATGCTCAAAACTATGAGATTCATGAATACTCGTCCCAAATGAATGCGACTCGCTGACCGACTCGTTATGCCCGTAACTCTCAGATCTGCTTTCCGATCCTGAGTAGCCGAGAGAGGCCGACGCATTTACCGCATTCAGGGCGCTGGCAACAGATTGTGCGGCGATCTGTGCCATGTCGTTTGTGATCTTCTCCTTAAGACTGGACTCGGCGATATATGCCTTGATTGTGGCGTCAATTTTGGCGATCAGTAAACGAAGGTCAAGGTCAGCTTTCTCTATCTTGGCTTTATTGTCCTCGACAAGGGCCATCTGGCCTGCTGACAGTGCCTTGGTTTCCGCTTCATATCCGGAAATCTCAGCGACAAATCCTTTTACCACTGCATCGTTGATGCTGGATTTTGCTTCGACACTGGTTTTAAAAACTTCCGCCTGTGCCTGGTACACTTCGGTCAGCCCCTTGTTGTGCTCTATCATGCCGCGCAACACCTCAACCTGGGCTTGGATATAGGCTTTCTTGGCCTCGGCAACAGCTGCATACCCTTTGACGTTTTCAGAATACAACTGGATGATAATCTCGGCTGCCACCTTCGAATGCTCAAGACTCCGTTGCGATTCACCCTCCCTTGTGGTCCTTATCAGTTTCTCCAGTTCGGTTGCCTGCTGGACGATAAACTGTGTGTTTTTCTGGATGAGGTCAGCCTGCTTTGTCATGACCTCATTAGAAACATCGGTCTCATTCCGGCTTATCTCAGCCGATGCTTCAAGAAGTTTTCCTTCAAGTGCTCCTTGTGGTGCGTCATCCCATCCCCGCGCTGAGAAATATGTCTCAACCTCCCGGTACATCTTGTCATTGGTGGTAAGATTCCTGGCAATGGCCCGGTCATAGGTGGCTTGTTCGGCAACAGGGTCAATTCCTGTGGTCCCGTCCGCCATCATTGCCAGAATCTTTGCCAGAAGATCCGTGTATACTGCAGTTGAAAGCGCAGCCTCTGACCAGTTGACAGCCACGACAGGGGGAGTTGGTGCATCTCCAGGTGTGGCAAGCGAGGTATCTACATCTGGCAGGGCAACCAGCGTCGGGGCCGGAGTGGTGAACTCGCCGAAGTCTGTGATCAATGACTCGAGACCCGTTGGAAGAGGCCTGGCGGGGAGAGTGAGAGCAGTCGTGTTTAAGGAAACAGTCAAGGCATCGAGTGCAGGCATTGCGTAGGTCGCCACCAATGCGTTCATTTGTCCGAGATATCCAGATTGCCCGTCAAGTCCAACCAGCCTTACCAGCATGTCCTCGGCAATCTGCATGGTGTCGTTGAATTTGTCGGTCACTAGGGTATACGCACTAAATGGTATTACCGGCGGATCTGGTACGTGAACCAAAGTGGGACCAGTAGTTACTGGTGTTACAGGGGCGACAACCCCAGCTGATGAAATAAAATCTGCCATAAGATTCTCCTAATAATCTCTACCACTGTGAAGGACAATCGGAAGCACTCCCATGCTATAAAGCGATAGGGCACCCCCGTTTACATTCTCAACCCTGAATGACCAATACCTTCCCTTTGTATCTCTGCCAACCGAGACGCGAATCCGTTGAGTTCCGATTCTGGAGGGGGAAACATCGATCGTTCTTGCGATTCGCTTGTCGACGGTAATGATAATCCTGATCTTCGCGCTGGTGTTGACGCCTAAGTACAGGTGTCGAAGTCTCTTTGAATTCTGCACCCCGAAGTCTGTTGAACCTGTGGTGATATGGGCATTGATATTCAGCCCGGCATCTTTTTCGCCAGTGCACACCTCATACAGGCCAGTGGGGCCCGCGGCAAACTGCGAACCGTTGAAGTTGGCGAAGGAATTGAAATTGAAGTTGGTGAACCGTGAGGGGGCCATGCCGACGAGATTGGTAACGCAACACTGCTGCGCTTCATGGACCGCATTTATGATGAATTTCCCGTGGATGAGGCTGGCCCCGACTGTTCCTTTCGGGTAGATTTTCTTGTCCTCTGTGGCGACAAGTAGTTGCCCTGTGGAGGTTCCGATGCATAATCCTTTGTCGCAAGACCAGACAGCACAGGGGCCGGCGCCGTCTAAACCAAACTCCTCACCCTCGATATATCCCGTTGCCTCTGAATACTCATGGGCCGGGCAATCAAGAATCTTGCGCCTGGCGAGATCGTTCGGATTTGAACCTTCCAGGAAGTAGGTGTATTTGCTGTCCGAAGCGAATACCCCGGCGGTCACCGGTTTATACAGCTTCACATCACTGGAAAAACGCACCCTGGACCGGGCCCTATCGAACAGACCGTACCCCAGCGGCTCGGAGATCCTGACGATAGGCCCATTGACAACACATATACTTGACCCGAAAAGTGCTAGGTGCGTTCCGGCCGGGGGCCCCTCGAAGTTCCTGGATGTCGGCGGGCCGGCATAAGTTTGTGCTGCCCACGACAGCGAGACGCCATTGACGATGACTCCCTTTTCAACTCCATTGCTCCAGTATGTTTTGCTACCAACTTGCAGCCAGCCGTATCTTTTACCTTTCGCAAGACCTGGCTGGATTGCAGTGAGAGTCTTGTCGGCGTTGAGCCTATAGATGGTCGAATAATCCACGGTCTCTAGAATGACGAAACAATCCCCGCCGTCACAGAAAATCGAATGGTAATCCCCGGCAGAGACAAGCGTCTGCCCCGGTCGGCGATATGGCAAACCGGTCTGATCGATCAAGACATTGACTGCCTCAGCCAGCTCTGCTATTCCTGTCTCGAAGTTGATCTTGAGCCGAACCGGATCAACAATGTCATTCTCCCCTGTGGTTCCCGCGAATATTACAACCGGTTCACCCATCTGAATCACCCCCTATTTCGTATTATCCTGGACGATATCGAATTTCGCCTTCTGTACCGTCCGTATGTCGGTGCCGGCGGTAAGTTGGATGTCGTAGAAGTAGTTGCCTATCGCGGCTGTATTCAGCGATGTCGGCTTGAAAGCAACCTTCCCCGTTGTCGGGTCAGCATCGATGACACCGGCCACATCGAACAGTTTGGTTGTGGCGTCTGGCGGATCCTTGATTGTCGTCACCGTCATTTTCAGGGTTGCCCCGGTAAGGTTGACAGGTTCGTCGGTCAGTTCGTTGGCGATGGTGAAAGAGAGGTCGTATGAATCCCCCCGGTACATCCTGATATCGTTTTCGTTTGCCATGTCATTCTCCTTTGGTGGCAATGTATGTTGAGGTGTTGAGAGTCGCGATTATTGCGCCTGCATAAACAGCCTCTAGGTCGCTTGCGGAAAGCGTTGCTGTGATCTCTTCCGGGATAATGACTGCCTCTATGCCGGTATCGTCTTGGGTTGCCATAATTGCCCCGTTGTAAATTGCCGCTGTTGCCTGGATGTTCAGGGCGGCGGAATACCTGGCCTCGCCGTATGTGACCGTCATGGCCGGGAAGTAGCATTCAATGCGGATTGCTGAATAGCCATCGACGATGGTCAGGATATCCAGCACGTTGGTGAAGGTGTCGGCAGTCGCGGCCGGCAAATCCATAGGCAGGTGCGTATCGACGGCGAAGCCCCACAAGATCGCCATCGAGGTTGCCTGCTCGTCGGCGAAGAACGTCTCTGCGGCGATGACATCGGCAAACCGCTCACGGCCGGTCACATCTTCTGCCGCAAGGTAATCAACAACCACACCGTTCTGAATCCGCTCGGCGTCGTAAACCGCTTCGGAGAGCATGGTGTTGCCTGATTCGGCGTACAATATTCCGGAGGCAAGTGTCTGCTCGCGGACTCTGAGCACATCAATCCTGCCGAACTTGGCGACAGCCACTCTCACGCCCGACATGCTCGCTGTTGCAGCGGCGGCACTGGTGATATAGGCCCACGGCGGCGCGTCGGCATCCTCGGCATTGGTGACCGTTGCTGATTCGGTCCCGGCGGCAAGGGTAGAGGCTATGGTTTCGGAAGCATCGGATATCTCACCTTGGCCCTCGGCGTTACCGACAAAGGCTATCGCTGCAGGACTGTCGCTGTCTATCGCAAGAGATATTGCATCGTCACCTGAAAATGAAAGAAAGCCGGTGGCTGCAGAACCAGCCGCGGATGATGCGGTTGCCGCGTCATTCAGGGTTTCCCCGATTACATCACCACCGCATTTGATCGTAAAGGCGAAGCCGCACAGATTATCCTGGTAAAAGTTGTTGAGCAAGATACTGGAATCTCCACCAATCCTGGAACACCCGACAGTCAAAGCCTGATACCAGTCTGTGTAAGGGGGGTTGGTGTCATAGAAATAATCAAAAGCCCTCGCAAAATATGTATATGGCCCTATTTTTGTAGGCCAGTCTTGAGGCCCATCACTCGATAGAACACCAACCACCATATCTCCAAGGATGTAGGAAATATCCGGTATAGTCAGACTGTTTGCAACTCCTGATGCGAGACTTGAAATCCAACTGATTGGAACCCCTGAAACATCGGCGTACTTAACCTGGAAGGCAGTGAATAAATCGGAGTCGCATTCCCCTTCGGTGCTGTTGCCATAATGGGGATTGCTTATCTCGACAACCAGCGTTCCGGATGTGGGGTTCTTGACGTAGGCAACCAAGATTGCGCGCCCTATCCCGAAGCCCTCGTCATATTCGAGAAGAGCATGATGGGTCGCTTCCACCCCATTCAATGTTAAGGTGCAGCTATTGAGCCAGGTGTCGGCGTCAAGCCAGTGCGAGCTGATCATTATGACGAACAGATTGACGCCATGGGAGATGGATATTCCAACATTGGCCGGCGAGCTTGTGATGGTGTAGGCATGACATCCAGCGCGGGGAGCGTTCACCACGCCACCTGGAATATCCACATAGGAACCGTCAATCACAACAGGCAACAATGAACTCAGGAAATCTGCGTTTTCAGCCTCGCGGACGTATGCCCTGTCGGAAGTGGCAACTGTTTCCGGTATGGACACGTCATTGAGTAGGGTATCGATCCATTCCGGGGCGTTCTTGCAGCGCAGGCAGAGGGCCACGGCTGCAGGTGGTGTCTGGCTGGGCGGTGGAATAATACCGAACGACGTTGCCGGTCCCACGGAAATCCCGACAGCACAGTGATTCCCTCCCCAAAGAGTGGATGCCAAGCCTTTGGTGACATGGGCATAATGAACCAGAGGAGATGGAGGCGCCGGATATCCAGCCATGGGAGGATATTCGGCAGTATATTCGAACTCGTTGTTACTACAGACCATCCCGATCATAATGTCACCGGGAGCATGAGTAAGGGGATGCTGTGGATAAGATCCAGGAGAAAAATAATCGTTGTAAGTGTTGCCAAACATATTAGGCTCGGCACTCACTACCGGGTCGGTGATGATATCGATGTTCTTCAGAAAATTCAGCACGAACAATGAATACGTTGGGGCGCTCGAACTATAACAATCCCAACTAAATACATGATCACCGGGGGGTGGATTGACGAACACATACGCAGCAACAGCGGCTAAATTGGTCGTGTCGTAGATCGTTTTGACTCGTAGCTGAAAAGGAACACCGTTCAGGTAAAAGAATGTTCTTTCCCCATCTTCTCCAACATAGTCGTAGAAGTCACTCGCTGAGACAGACGTGCAGAACAATACAATGACCTCGGTGCTTGCCGGGATATTGATTGTCTGACCGGGGCTGAGATTCACCTGGACCGCGGGAGAAATAACGAGCGGGGCGGAACTGTTGATCGTTGCGTAAGGTCCTTCCAGGGCAAAGGCATTGATTGTGTCACTGCTTTTGGCATCCGGCGACGAGCCACCGGCAGAATCAGAAATGGCACAACTTGTTGCCTGGTAACAATCAGCTTCGATACCCTTAAGTTTCCCTCTCAGAATTACTGCCGCGAGGCGAAGAGTGCGGATGTATGTGATGTATATCCTGTTTGTGTCGGTGGTTTTATAAGCTATTTCAATATAATAGTCCTCGTCGAAATAATCGTGAAAGGTAGATTGAACTAAGATCTGCCCGTCTGCGGTAAGACCTGCGGCATCAGTATTCTGATATTTCGCGAATATTACGGTCGCGCAAAAAGGCTCGGTAGGCGACACGGGATAGATCCTCTGCGCCCGAGTGTTGAAATAAACTTGGGCGGTTTGCCAAGTACCGACAATGGGGGTTCCCTGGTCAATATCTTTGAAAAAAACAACAGTTATATCTGTGACATAAATATAAATCGGGCTTGACCAGGTAAGAGTTTGAACTCCTGTAGGCGGAAGGAGGATCTTCTTAACCACAAAAGGGCTATCGTTCGTCCATGCCATTACAAAATCAGAAGCCTTCCCTCCTATGCTTAGGGTATGGGAGTCTGGATTCGATGTCGGCGAATCCAGATAGAGAACAATCAGGGCTATTTCTGCATCAGCTGGAACAGTGACAGAGAACGATCCGCTTATATCGCCTCCTTCCGGGTAATGCTGCAGGGCGGGGGTGCCGGTCGGGCGCGGAGTAGTTCCCCAATCCGACATATCAGCAGGGGTGGCTTCTTCGTCCTGTGCGCCCGCCATGATCTCCGAGATTCTGCCATTAGGAGCATCAGCAATCCCAGATTGGGTCTCATGATTTGAGCCGAAAGATATCCCGGCATTAGGCGATTCAGCAGGTACAATCGATTCATCAGTACCAGCCGTAGCGGGTATATTCCCTGATTGAGAATCTGAGGACGCAGTTGTTTCCGTGACATCGGCACCGATAACAGCTGGAGGGGTTGGCGCAAGGGCAACAGTGATGAGGGCTGTCGGGTTTGCGGTGGCCTGGTTTACCGAAGTAGTCCCGGTGTTGCCTGCACCAGCCTTACCGCCGATAGCCAGGCCAATACCACCGCCTGTCCCAGAGTTTCCGGTTTCATCTCCTACTTCGGCAAGGGAGGAAAGATTGCCATTGCTCCATCCTGAAAGATTGGCAGTGTCGTTGGCATCCCTGTCCAGCCCGACGCAAAGCAGGATAAGGCAGTTGGCTATGGATGTCGTTACGGCAGGACAAACCGGAGAATAAGATGAGGCATAGGTCGTGCCGGCAGTGATGTGAATGGGATTGGTTTGATTGCATCCGCGAAAACAGAAGATCTGCGCAGCGGTGTAGCTCCCGGAGTCGGCAACCGATACAGCCGATTGCGCCCCGGACACGTATTTCCAGAAGACTCCTAGCCGAACCCCAAGGGCATCACCTGCGGAGCCAGTATATTGTGGGCTGTTGGTTACCTCCGTCCATCCGTCCGGCGTGGTGATCGCCTGGTTGGCGGTAGAAACCAGCAAAATAAAAACGTCGCCGTCGGCATATCCAGCAGGCACAGGAACGGATATTGCCCCTGTGCCGATGGTGAACGCGCCTTTATTGACGTAATACGGGATTGCCCCCACATCGGACCTATCAAGTCAAGGTTGCGGTGTAGCTGACGTTCAGCGTGTCGCCATTGGCCAGGATCTTATCCCCACCAGTGAACAACCCGGCCGAGAACAAGACACCAGTAGTGCCGCTCTTGGTCGCAACAGAGTTGAGGAAACAACCTTTGATCGTGGTGCCATCGCCGTTGATCGAATAAACCGCCGCAGAAGAAAGGGCCTTGCTGCCGGCCGCTGCCGCACTCCACGCTGCGGTTGGTCGTGCCGCCTGGGAATATTCAACATCCTCAACCCATCCGCCATGGGTTGCCATGGTGTCGGTGACGGCCGCGCCTGTGGTGTAACTGGTTGAGCCGATCAGACCGATGTACCAAGCGGCGGTATAAGAAGATCCGGCGAGGTACTTGTCGAGCATGTCATTCTTGCCGACAGTTGTTACCAGGTTGTCGAATTCCTCAACCCACTTGGTTTCAAGAGGGATGGCGGCGAGCTCGGCCAACATCTGCTCGAGTGACGCTCGACGAAGAAACCGCCTGATCTTGCCGAGTTTTTTATGGGCAAGGATCTCATCACGCAGGAAGACGTATCGTTTGCGGAATGATTCAACCGGGCCGACACACTCAACGGCGTAGCGGCCTATAGCCTTGGATTCTTCGCTTGACCCGACATTGCGGCCGATGCTGCCGCCCTGGGTCGTCATCCCTATCGACTGTTCAATCTTGGTGTTCATCATCCCTGTACCTCCTCAAGCTCAGTCTCCAGAAACCAGCGGCGGTGTAATTCCGGCACTCCATCGCCGTTGCTGTCGTCGGTCCATTCAAGACAATGCCGCAGGCAGTTTTTCTCCTTGTCGTATTCGGTATCGACAATCTCCCCGGCGACTATCGGCTGTTTCAATTTCGCTTTACTTCCAGGTTTCATTACGTTTCTCCTTTAATTGTCGCTGGGGTAGTTGTTCATATTCCCAACCAGTTAAGATTGGTTGATGGTCGAATTGGATATGCAATACCCTGCTGCTTACAGAAGTCCTCTACGATGGAGATTTTCTCCGCGAACATATCCCGGTGGTAGGAGGTGTTCACCTTCGCCCCTTCCATACCGTCTTCGATGCGTGAGAAAATCTTTTCACACGTATCGTGGATAATCGCCCACTCGAAATCTTCATTACCCTGGGCACCATCGGGAAAGAAGCTCTCACCCTCGGCCATATCTACCGGCAACCGGTAGAAATAAAGTTCGATTGCGGTCTGTGCAGCCGGGACCTTCTGATAGATCAGCGAGGCTTTCTTGAGCGCCACGGCCGCCAAAGTGCCTACGTCGAGGCTGACACCACCGCGCACCATGGACATTGAGCCAACGTCCATGAAGATGTCGAGCGCCACGCCACCGGAGCGGGCCATATAGAGGCCTTTGTGGTAGGTATCCGGCAGATCCACCTCCATCTGTCCCACGGTGGTGTTTACGGATGCGAAACCATCCTTCAGATCTGGCAGGAAAAGAAGATCTGCTATTCTCCGCTGAGAGCGATTGACCCTCTTTAAGATCTCTGCCGGATCCTCGTAACCCGGATCATCGACTATATCTATGACCTCTTGGCACAACTCATCAGCGTTCATGCTTTACTCCACAAGCGCACGGCCCCGAAGAGCCGTGCGCTGTTAAAGATTACCGGCCAGATCAGCCGGAAGTAGCAACCGACTCAACCAGGATCGTCACCTTCTTCCCGGCGTTCGCGATGTTGTTGTCGTTGATGACCATTACCAGGTCATGCTTCTCGGCAACTTCCAAGGGCAGGGCAAACGCCTCGATATCCTGCGAGGCTACGATATCGTGGCCCGCGCCGAATTTATCAGGATCATCAGTCCCGCCGTCTTCCCGGCTGATATAGCCAAGGTCGATATCCGATCCAGCGTTAAAAGCGGCGTCAGCGATAATCCGCATGCGCCAGTAGGTGTTATACTCACTCTTCTTGCGAAGTTTCACCACGGTCCCGTTGGTCTCGGCCCCGGTGAAGGTGTACTCCAATTTCTCATAGTTGACGTTGCCACAATGCGACTGATGAGCCAGGTCTTTGTAGCATGCTGCTTCGATAGTAAGCATGAAAACCTCCAAAAGTTTTAATCAGTTACAAGGGGGCGTACAAATACCGCCCCCTATTTGTTGAACGATTTAGACCACGGCAGCGTCGAACGCGCAGACGCCATAGTCGTTGATCCGGCCGGCAGAATCGGCAAAACGGATCTTGGCCAAGCCCATGATCCAGTCCATCCACTGACGCCACCAGGCTTTCTGGTTGTAGAGTTCGCCGTCCATCAGGAAGTTCCCGAATCCGCCGGGTAGGACCGAGCCATAAGCCATAGCCAGGGCCTGGCCGCCGAGAATGATAC